>SXGQ01156633.1_pt1 | contig 47203 bp, 56 predicted proteins | sample 3178371 | NCBI WGS metagenome assembly SXGQ01 (sample SAMN11356859, study PRJNA531348) | freshwater metagenome | isolation source: freshwater sample F1-20 | place: China: Fuxian Lake, Yuxi | collected 2017-12-25 | reverse complement strand
TATTCAATTCAACTTTTCTTTTGACCCTCAATTAATTGCCAAAAATATCGTAGATTTGGTGACGTTAAGTGTGGCTGCAAAAGATATCGTAATTGATATCAAGGGCTATATTCGGGTAAAGAGTGGCTTTTTGAGTACTCCTTTGCCTTTTGAATATAGAAACAATTTAAAAAGCTACTTAAAATAACCCAAAATGGGAGCAACGAACGTACATACACAAACTCTTTCATCAGGAAGCCTGACGATTTCTTCATCAGATAATGTCGTAAGGGTAAGTGTCATTTGTAGAAGTGGAACTGTAACCGCTTCTGGAAGTAGTAGCTTTCAAGGTACGCCTTCCTCTGCTGTAGAGTTTGCAGTTGGAGAAGGTATTACCCTGACAGCACCAAGCATAAGTCAGCCAATTGATGGCTTTACTGTTAGTGCAGCTTCAGGTGTTGCTGAATTAGTAATTTCTTATCAATAAAAATAAAAACTATGTCAAACTTCATCGTATCGGAACCCCAGCGTAAAGAAGACGGAACTTTTTTGATTAGTTTACTTTCAGAGGACGGAACAGTTCTTGCTGAAGGAGAAGGAGCTACTCAAGAAGAAGCCGAAGCGGATGCAAAATCCAAATTGTAATTAAAACAAAAAAACCATAAAAATGCAAGACTTCATAACAAACGAAACCAAAAAAATCTTCAGTAAAGCCATCAAGCGTTATGCAAAAAATGACGGCATAGAAGAAGAAAATGTGTCAATCCTCCTTCATTTATTTGACGAAGGTGAACTTGACGAAAACGGTGAATTAGAAAGAAAGGTGGGATATAAGATTTGTCATAATTATACACCCGTAAAAAGTGTATCAATTATGGAAATTCTGGGAGTAAAAATTGATTTAAAAATGTATTCAGTTTTAGTCCCCCCACAGATTAAAAACATATTAGAGTCTTTTGAAACCGAAACGGGCTCAAAGGACGTTGAAGTTGGGGTTTATTTAGACAGAAATGATTCTGACGAGGTAAACTACTTTTTATTTAATAGTGGTCAATTAGTAAAAAAATTTGAATTAGAGCAAGTCTTAAAATTAGAAGTAACATGATGGGATGCTGTGCTTTTGGATTTTACAGTTACAACACCAAACAGATTAGTCAAATCAATAGGTTTGGTTTTTCCGTTTTAGGACTATCATAAATTTTAAAATCCATGAGTACAACATTTCTAGGAGGAGACGGATTCGGTTTTATAGGCGGAGGTGCTGGTGGCGGTTCTGGTAGTAGCGGGTCTGCTGGTACTTCAGGTACCTCCTTTGGTACTTCTGGAGTTTCAGGCTCTTCTGGCACATCAGGACTTACTGGTTCTTCTGGCACATCAGGAGAAAACGGAACTTCAGGACTTACTGGTTCTTCAGGAACAAGTGGTGGTACTGGCTCTTCAGGAACAAGTGGTACACATGGAAGTGATGGCTCTGCGGGTACTTCAGGAGAAACGGGTACTTCAGGAGAATCTGGCTCTAGCGGGACTTCAGGTCAATCAGGAACTTCAGGTGAAAGTGGCACTTCAGGAACAGACGGCTCTTCGGGTTCATCTGGTACCTCTGGTGAAACGGGTAGTTCAGGAACAAGTGGAGAAACTGGTTCTGCGGGTTCAAGCGGTTCTTCTGGTACTTCAGGTGGTGTAGGTACTTCTGGTACAGATGGCTCTAGTGGCACATCTGGTGTTTCAGGTACTTCTGGCGTTGACGGAACAAGTGGCACAGACGGCTCAAGCGGTACTTCTGGCTCCTCTGGCGAATCGGGAACTTCTGGTACTTCTGGCTCTTCTGGAGAAACGGGTACTGCTGGTACTGATGGCTCTTCTGGTACAAGTGGTTTTGAAGGAACTTCAGGTACAAGTGGTGCAGACGGAACTTCAGGACAAGACGGAACTTCTGGTATAACTGGCTCAAGCGGAACTTCTGGCACTAGTGGCTCCAGTGGGGAAACTGGTACTTCAGGAACTGATGGCTCTTCTGGTACTTCAGGACAGACTGGTTCAAGCGGAACTTCTGGCGAAAGTGGAACATCTGGTACGGACGGCTCTTCGGGGTCTTCTGGCACTTCGGGTACTGATGGTTCAAGCGGAACGTCAGGCGATACTGGTACAAGCGGTACTTCAGGATTAACTGGTACTTCGGGAGAAACTGGTACTTCAGGTGAATCTGGTACTTCAGGAGTTGACGGAACAAGCGGAACTGACGGTTCTAGTGGAACTGCTGGTGTTGATGGAACGAGTGGACAAAGCGGAACTGCGGGTACAGACGGTTCTTCTGGTACTTCAGGTTTAACGGGAACTAGTGGTTCAAGCGGAACTTCAGGCGAAGACGGAACTTCGGGTTCTTCAGGCACATCTGGAACGGCTGGTATTGACGGAACTTCTGGCACTTCAGGTGAAGATGGCTCAAGTGGCACTTCTGGTACTTCAGGTTCAAGCGGAACAGACGGTTCTAGCGGAACAGACGGGTCTAATGGTACTTCAGGTGCAGACGGTACCTCTGGTACTGACGGTTCTAGCGGTACCTCTGGAGCAGATGGAGATGCGGGAACTTCTGGAACTTCTGGTGCAGACGGTTCTTCTGGAACTAGTGGTCAGGACGGAACTAGTGGTGCTGACGGTACTTCAGGACAAGACGGAACTTCAGGAACTGATGGCTCTTCTGGCACATCAGGACAATCAGGAACAAATGGTATTGACGGAACAAATGGAACCGATGGTTCTTCAGGAACTAGCGGTACTTCAGGTATAGACGGCACTTCAGGAACGGACGGTTCATCTGGAACATCTGGAACCTCTGGCTCAAGTGGAGAAAGCGGAACTAGCGGTGTAAGTGGGACTTCAGGAACGGACGGTTCTTCTGGTTCTTCAGGAGAAAGCGGAACTTCAGGTACAGACGGTTCAAATGGTACAAGCGGTGAATCTGGAACCTCTGGTTCAAGTGGAACTTCTGGTATTGACGGTACCAGCGGAACAGACGGTTCAAGCGGAACTTCTGGTTCTTCAGGGGAATCTGGTACTTCAGGGACTGACGGTTCTAGCGGTACTAGTGGTACAGACGGAAGTTCTGGAACTTCGGCTGCTGACGGTACTTCAGGAACGGACGGAAGCTCTGGAACGTCTGGCACAAATGGTTCTTCTGGAACTTCAGGGGAATCTGGTTCAAGTGGTACAGATGGTTCAAGCGGAACTTCGGGAACAGACGGCTCAAGTGGTACAAGCGGTGAATCTGGGACAAATGGTACTGACGGCTCATCTGGTACTAGTGGTACTTCTGGTGATGCTGGAACAAGTGGAACTGATGGTTCTTCTGGAACTTCAGCTGCTGACGGTACTTCAGGAACGTCTGGTACAGATGGTTCTAGCGGTACTTCTGGTTCAAGTGGTTCTAGTGGAACTTCTGGAGCTACGGGTACTTCAGGTACTGACGGTTCTTCTGGAACAAGCGGGGAAAGTGGAACTTCAGGTATTGACGGAACAAGTGGTACTAGTGGTGCAGACGGCACTTCAGGTATAGACGGTACTTCAGGTACCGATGGCTCTTCGGGGTCTTCTGGTACTTCGGGTACTGACGGTAGCTCTGGAACATCAGGAGAAAGTGGAACTAGTGGTGCTGACGGTACTTCTGGTACTAGCGGAACAGACGGTTCAAGCGGAACCTCTGGCGAAACGGGTACTAGCGGAACAGACGGCTCAAGTGGAACTTCTGGCGAAAGCGGAACAAACGGTACAGACGGTTCATCTGGAACTTCAGGAACTTCAGGTTCAAGCGGTACTTCTGGTTCAAGTGGTACGGCTGGCGAAAGTGGAACTAGTGGTACTTCAGGAACTAGTGGAGAAAATGGAACATCAGGAACTGATGGCTCTTCTGGAACTAGCGGAACTTCTGGCTCTTCTGGTACAAGTGGTGAATCTGGAACTTCTGGAACAGACGGTTCTAGTGGTACTTCAGGAACCGATGGCTCTTCAGGAACGTCTGGTTCAAGTGGAACTTCTGGTTTTGACGGTACCAGCGGAACAGACGGTTCAAGCGGTACTTCAGGTACTGACGGAAGCTCTGGTACCTCTGGTGAAACTGGAACTTCGGGAACTTCTGGCGAATCTGGAACCTCTGGCTCAAGCGGAACATCTGGTACTGACGGCTCTTCTGGGTCATCTGGAACAAGTGGAACTGACGGTTCAAGCGGAACAGACGGCTCAAGTGGTACTTCAGGAACTAGTGGAACTTCTGGTTCTAGCGGAACTTCAGGAACAGACGGTTCAAGTGGTACTGATGGCTCAAGTGGTACTTCAGGAACAGATGGTTCTTCAGGTACTTCAGGTACATCGGGTGAAACTGGCACTTCTGGAACAGACGGCTCTAGTGGCACTTCTGGAGAATCTGGTACTAATGGAACTAGTGGAACTTCAGGAAGTTCTGGCTCCAGTGGTACTTCAGGTGAATCAGGAACTTCTGGTTCTAGCGGTACTTCAGGAACGGATGGTTCAAATGGTTCTAGCGGAACAAGTGGAACAAGTGGTTCAAGCGGAACAGACGGCTCAAGTGGTACTTCAGGAACTAGTGGAACTTCTGGTTCTAGCGGAACTTCAGGAACAAATGGTTCTTCTGGAACTTCTGCAACTTCAGGCTCTAGCGGCACTTCTGGTGAAAGCGGAACTTCAGGAACAGACGGTTCTTCTGGCGTTAGTGGAGATGCGGGTACAAGCGGTCAAGACGGTTCAAGCGGTACTTCTGCAACTAGTGGTTCTAGCGGTACAGACGGAAGCTCTGGTACTTCTGGCTCTTCTGGAACGTCAGCGACATCTGGTTCAAGCGGTACTTCTGCAACAAGCGGTTCTAGTGGTACAAGCGGTGATGCGGGTACAAGTGGTACGGACGGCTCAAGCGGAACTAGTGCTACTTCAGGAAGCTCTGGCTCCTCTGGCACCTCTGGAACTTCAGGTTCTAGCGGTACTTCAGCGACTGACGGTTCTTCAGGAACTTCGGGAACTGACGGCTCAAGTGGTACTGATGGCTCTTCTGGTACTTCAGGCACTAGTGGAAGCTCTGGTTCTTCTGGAACTAGTGGAACTTCAGGAAGCTCTGGTACTTCAGCCACTGATGGTTCTTCAGGAACTAGCGGTACTGATGGCTCAAGCGGAACGTCAGGAAGTTCTGGTACTAGTGGTACAGACGGAAGCTCTGGTTCTAGTGGCACCTCTGGTACTTCAGGCTCTAGCGGAACTTCAGGAACAGACGGCTCTTCTGGTACAAGTGGAACGGACGGCTCTTCTGGAACTTCAGGAAGTAGTGGAACATCTGGAACATCGGGTTCTAGCGGTTCAAGTGGTGCGACTGGCACAGCTGGTACAAGTGGACAGAATGGTGTTGCGGGTGGATTAGTATATTACCTAAATCAATCTGCAAATACTAATAGTGCTTTTGGTACTCCAACTTATAAACAATGGTCTCCAACACCTTCTGGCGGAACCGAGCAAACCGTTACAACGGGTATTGCGGGAAATACAAGAACTCTCTTTGCGACCTACGCAACCGATTCTGGTGTTCCAAATGTAATACTACTGCCTTCTGGTTTGTGGGCATGGGTTTTACATTTTTCAATCAATGGTAATGATTCAGTTGCAGTAGATGTAGAATTATATAAATACACTATTGGAGGTACATCAACGCTTCTTGGTACAACTAACCTTGATACCGAGTCAATGGCTACTAATGTTATTAAGGAGTTTTTCTGTGATTTATTCTTGCCTCAAACTGCACTTAATTCAACCGACCGACTATATTGCCAAATTTATGTTGAACATAACGGAGGTAGTACAAAGGATGTAACATTCTACACCGAAGGAACAAGTAATTATTCATATGCACAAACCACGTTTACACCTCCTAGCGGAACAAGTGGAACAAGTGGTGCAAACGGAACAAGCGGAACTAACGGTTCTTCTGGAACGAACGGCTCTAGCGGAACATCTGGCACTTCAGGTTCTTCAGGAACTGCGGGCACATCTGGTTCAAGTGGAACTTCGGCAACGGATGGCTCTAGTGGAACGTCAGGTTTAGACGGTACTTCTGGAACAAGCGGTTCTAGTGGTACTTCTGGAACCTCTGGTTCAAGTGGTACAAGTGCAAGCTCTGGCTCTAGTGGTTCTTCTGGAACTTCAGCAACAGATGGAAGCTCTGGTACTTCAGGAACGGACGGCTCTTCAGGAACGGACGGTTCTTCAGGAACCTCTGGCACTTCAGGTTCTTCTGGAAGTTCTGGTACTTCAGCTACAAGTGGTTCAAGCGGAACTTCTGGAACACATGGTAGTTCTGGCACTTCAGGCACGGACGGCTCATCTGGAACAGATGGGTCTAGCGGAACAAGTGGAACCTCTGGTTCTTCAGGAAGCTCTGGAACCTCTGGTACTAGCGGTTCTTCAGGAACTAGTGCGACATCGGGTTCTTCAGGAACGGACGGCTCTTCTGGTACTGACGGCTCTAGTGGAACTTCAGGAACATCTGGTTCAAGCGGTTCAAGTGGAACATCAGCAACCTCTGGTTCAAGTGGAACATCAGCTTCTAGTGGTTCAAGCGGAACTAGTGCAAGCTCTGGCTCTTCTGGAACTTCTGGAACGTCAGGTTCTTCAGGAACGTCAGCAACTTCTGGTTCTAGCGGAACTTCAGGAACAGACGGCTCTTCAGGAACTGATGGCTCAAGCGGTACTTCTGGAACTCATGGTTCTAGTGGTACAAGTGGAACCTCTGGTTCTTCAGGAAGCTCTGGTTCAAGTGGAACATCAGCAACTTCTGGTAGCTCTGGTACTTCAGGAACGGATGGTTCTAGCGGAACTTCGGGCTCTAGCGGTTCAAGCGGAACTTCTGCATCAAGTGGTAGCTCTGGAACTTCAGGTGAGAATGGAACTTCGGGAACGAACGGAAGCTCTGGAACTTCTGGTGCAAACGGAACTTCTGGTACAAATGGTTCAAGTGGAACTAGTGCAAGTTCTGGCTCTTCTGGAACTTCAGGTGTAAATGGAACTTCTGGAACAAACGGAAGCTCTGGAACAAGCGGAGTAAATGGAACAAGTGGTACTTCAGGTTCTAGCGGTTCTTCAGGAAGCTCTGGTTCAAGTGGAACATCAGCAACTTCTGGTAGCTCTGGAACTTCTGGAACAGATGGGTCTAGCGGAACTTCGGGTTCAAGCGGTTCAAGCGGAACTTCTGCATCAAGTGGTAGCTCTGGAACTTCAGGTGTTAACGGAACTTCTGGAACTTCAGGAAGCTCTGGAACAAGTGGAGTAAATGGAACAAGTGGTACTTCAGGCTCCTCTGGCACCTCTGGAACTTCAGGTTCAAGCGGAACTTCAGGAACATCAGGAAGCTCTGGAACTTCAGGTTCAAGCGGAACTTCAGGAACATCAGGTAGTTCAGGTACAGCTGCAACAAGCGGAAGTGCTGGAACTTCAGGAAATACAGCTGAATTTTCTGGAACAAGTAGCACCTCCATCACGTTACCTTTGACTTAATTAAATGTGCTGTAATTCTAGAAATATAGATGCCCAGTTATTCAAACATAACGCTGACCACCAATACGGGTCTTGCCTATAAAGCAAACGACTTCGTTCAATTAAGCAATAGTTCTTCCAACTATATTATCGGTAGAGTTGTAAGCTATAATGCTACTAATGGTCAGCTTGTTGTAACTCCTTTATATTTTAACGGTACTGGAACTTATACAAGTTGGGAAGTAAATCTTACGGGTGCTTTCGGAACTAGCGGAACGGCTGGAACTGCGGGAGCATCTGCCACTTCTGGCTCTAGTGCTTCTTCAGGAACTTCAGGAGCTGCTGGCTCAAAAGGTACTTCTGGCTCAAACGCCACTTCTGGTACATCTGGTGCTTCAGGCTCTTCTGGTAATAGCGGAGCTAGTGCCTTGTCTGGAGCTGACGGCTCAAAAGGTTCTTCTGGTACTGCTGGAACAGCGGGTTCATCAGGAACTAACGGTCAGTCAGGCTCTAACGGAACTAATGGACAAAGCGGAGCAAGTGGTGGCACAAACGGAACTTCTGGCTCTAACGGAGCTTCAGCTTCTTCAGGAACTTCAGGCGGGTCAGCTTCAAATGGTACTGCTGGTTTATCTGGTGGTACCTCTGGCGTATCTGGCTCTTCAGGGTCAAGTGGAACTTCTGGTGCTACATCTTCTAGCGGTACTTCAGGAACAAGCACGGGAACAAGTGGTGCTTCAGGAACGTCAGGTTCTTCTGGCACTTCTGCTACTGCTGGCTCCTCTGGTACTTCTGGAACAAGTGGTGTAAGCACAAACGCAACTGCGGGTACAAGCGGTACTTCAGGCACCAGTGCTACTTCAGGCTCCAGCGGTACTTCGGCAACAGCGGGCTCTTCAGGAACTTCAGGTTCAACGGGAGGTGCGGGAGCTTCAGGATTAAGTGGAACTTCGGGTTCTTCTGGTACTACTGGTACAAATGGGGCTACCCCAACACAAGGCTCTTCTGGTTCTAGCGGGCAAAATGGAACAAACGGAACTTCTGGCTCAAACGGAGCAACACCCACGCAAGGTTCTTCAGGTACTTCTGGAACTGCGGGTTCTAATGGTACATCAGGCTCTAACGGGTCAACACCTTCGGCTGGAGTAAATGGTTCTAACGGAACTGCGGGTTCTAACGGAACCTCTGGCTCTTCAGGTGCTCTTGGCTCTTCAGGAGTTTCTGGTACTTCAGCAAGCTCTGGCTCTAGTGGAGTTTCTGGTACATCTGGCTCCAGTGGTCTAGCAAATGGAACTTCTGGAGCTTCGGGTTCTTCTGGAACTTCTGGAGCTTCAGGCTCATCAGGTTCTTCTGGAACTACGGGAACAAACGGATTAGAGGTAGGAACTAGCGGTGCCTCTGGCACTTCTGGTTCATCAGGGTCTAGTGGAACGTCAGGTTCAAGCGGATTAAGTTTTAATGCCAACGGTTCAAACGGCACAAGTGGTGCTAGTGGAACTAACGGCTCAAATGGTACTTCAGCTGCTTCAGCGGTATCGGGAACTTCTGGTTCTGCGGGTACTTCTGGCTCTTCAGCTGCAAATGGTCTTTCTGGAAATAGTGGATTAAGCTCTACGGCTGGCTCTAACGGTACTTCGGGTTCTTCTGGAACTAGCGGTACAGCTGGCGTTTCAGGTTCAAATGGTGTTAGCGGAGCTTCTGGTACTTCAGCAACTTCAGGCTCTAGTGGAACAGCGGGTGCTTCAGGAAGTAGCGGAGCAAATGGTACTTCTGGCTCCTCTGGAACTACGGGAACAAACGGTACCTCTGGCTCAAGCGGAACTAGTGGTGCAAGTGGTACGTCAGGGTCTTCAGGAACGTCAGGTTCAAATGGTACAAATGGTACCTCTGGCTCCTCTGGAACTACGGGAACGTCAGGCTCATCTGGTACCTCTGGCTCCAACGGAACTTCTGGCTCTTCAGGCGGTGCGGGTGCTTCTGGAACTTCAGGTTCGTCTGGAACCTCTGGCTCATCAGGTTCTTCAGGAGTAGCGGGAGCAAAAGGTAGTAACGGTACTTCTGGTTCTTCAGGAACGTCAGGTTCCTCTGGAACTAGTGGTAGCTCTGGAACTTCTGGAGTTTCGGGAACGTCTGGTTCTTCTGGTACTTCAGGTTCTAATGGTACGTCAGGTTCAAACGGTACTTCTGGTGCTTCAGGAACATCTGGCTCTTCAGGAACAAGTGGTACAAACGGAACTTCTGGCTCTTCAGGTTCTTCAGGAACGGGAGGAACCTCTGGCTCTAGTGGAACGTCAGGCTCTTCTGGTACAACGGGAGCAAGTGGTGCTAGCGGTGGCTCTGGAACGTCAGGGTCTAGTGGAACATCTGGCTCTAGCGGTACAAATGGTACGTCAGGGTCTAGTGGTGTTTCAGGAACTTCTGGTTCTTCGGGAACAAACGGTTCTTCAGGAACAAACGGTACGTCAGGGTCAAATGGAACTTCTGGTACTTCAGGCTCTTCAGGTACTTCTGGTAGTAACGGTGTGAGTGGTACTTCGGGTTCTTCTGGAACGAGTGGTGCAGCGGGAGCTAATGGTAGCTCTGGTACTTCAGGCTCTTCTGGTGCTACGGGTGCAACGGGAGCAAGAGGTACTTCAGGCTCTTCAGGAAACTCTTGTGGCTCTCCTTTTTTAACGGGTCAAGGAAATAATGCTTGTCCTGATGGTTATGCTCATGCAATTACTAATGCCAATTTCAGTGTTATCATGGCGGGCTACCAAAATACAATTTGTGCTAATTGTTCAGGAGCTTGTATAAGTTATAATTTTATTGCGGGTGGAACTTTAAACTGTATTTGCTATAATGAGGTCTCTACTCCCTTTGTAGAAAGCTCTAGAGCATGTGGAAATTTTATTGGGGGTGGTAATACTAATATAATTTGTGCATTAAATTGTTACGATATAAACAATAGAATCGGTGCTGCTAGAGATAATGCTGTAGCGGGCGGTCTTCAAAATCATATTTGTGGTGGAAGTTGTGGTAAAAGTACAAATATTGGGTGCAGTTCTAGAAATTTTATAGGTGGCGGTTTTGAAAATCGTATATGTGGAGATTCAACAAGAGGTGATTATGGCAGTTGTAATGCAATTTTAGGGAATAGAAACGACACGATAGCTGGTTATGAATATACTGTAATAGGTGGGCATTGTATTTCTTTAAATGGTGTATACTCACAGACAGCCCACTTTCAAGCCATATCAAAGGTTACAAATAACTTTAGAATCAATCACCCCAATCCATTAAAATGTAGCACGCATTTTCTTGTTCATTCAACTATGGAAACGCCAACAGCTGGTGATAATATTTACAGATATGAAGTTGAAACAATAGGGTGTCAGGCTTCTTTTGAATTACCCTCTTATTATAAGTTTCTAAATGAAAACGACCAAGTTTGGGTAACACCTAAAGACCATCACGGAAAAGCATGGGCATGTGTAACCACTGACCAAACAAAAGTTTGTGTAAATTCAGATAAAGACGGAAAATATTATGTGCTAGTAATCGGAACAAGAAAAGATGAATTTGCCGTTGCTAGCTGGCAAGGAGTAGAAAGATATAAAACACCAACCCATATAGTTGATTATAAATAATGCCATACACTAACTTAAATATAACCGTTAGCACGGGTCTTGATTACAAGGTAAATGACTTTATCACCTTGCAATATGATGCTAATACTATTATTTATGGTAGAGTAGTGTCATATAATTCTGGTACGGGAGCTATGGTGTTAACACCTCTCTCTTTTACTGGAGCAAATGGTTCTTACAGCTCATGGGACGTTCAACTATCGGGTCAGCACGGCTCTTCCGCAACTAGCGGTACAGCGGGTACATCTGGTACTTCTGGCTCTGGCGGTTCCAGCGGAACAGCAAACGTAAATGGAACTAGCGGAGTAAGTGGAACAACTGGAGCTATAGGTTCTTCAGGAACTTCCGCTACGTCAGGGTCTAGTGGTACAAGCGGTACTTCTGCTTTATCTGGTACTAGTGGAGTAAGTGGAACGGGTGGAGCAAACGGTGTGGCGGGTTCTAACGGTACAAGTGCCGTAAGTGCTTCTTCTGGTACTTCAGGAACTTCTGGGTCAAGCGGTGCTTCAGCTTCTTCGGGCACTTCAGGTACTTCTGGCTCTCAAGGTACAAGCGGAGCTTCGGCTTCCTCTGGTACTTCTGGTACCTCTGGTACAAACGGAACTAATGGTTCTAGTGCTTCCTCTACTCAATCAGGAACTTCAGGCTCTTCAGGTACAGCAGCAACTTCTGGTTCAAGCGGAACTTCTGGTTCCTCTGGTACTTCAGGAGAAAACGGTTCTTCTGGTACCGCTGGCTCAAAAGGTACAACGGGAACTTCTGGAACATCAGGCTCTGGGGGTACTAGTGGTACGTCTGGCTCTACGGGTACAGCGGGTGCAAACGGCTCAAGTGGAAACAGCGGTCAGTCCGCTACAAGTGGCTCTAACGGAACAAATGGAACTTCAGGGTCTTCTGGTGCAAATGCTAGTTCAACGGCAAGTGCAACCTCTGGCTCCTCTGGTTCTAGTGGTGTAAACGCAACTAGTGGTGCCTCTGCATCTTCAACAACAAGTGCCACTTCAGGTTCTGCTGGTTCTTCTGGAACTAACGGTTCTTCTGGAGTTTCTGGCTCATCAACAACAAGTCAAGTAAGTGGAACATCAGGAGTCAGCGGAACAGCTGGCTCTAGTGGTGTTTCAGGTGCTTCAAATTTATCTGGTACTTCTGGTTCCTCTGGAACTACGGGTACTTCTGGTTCTTCAGCAACCTCTGGTGCTTCAGGTGCTAGTGGTGGAACAAATGGTACTTCAGGCTCAAGCGGTAGCTCCGCAACTTCTGGTTCCTCTGGAACTTCAGGGTCTAGCGGAGCAGCGGGTCAAGGTGGTGGTTCCTCTGGAACTTCAGCTTCGTCTGGAACCTCTGGCTCAAGCGGTTCTGCGGGTACTTCAGGCTCTTCTGGTACTAGTACGGGAACAAGTGGTGTCAGCGGAACCTCTGGCTCTAGCGGAACTAATGGTAGCATAGGTACTTCTGGTACATCTGGTACTTCAGGAGTTAGCACGGGTGCTACTTCTGGCTCTAGTGGTACTACGGGAACAGCGGGAACGTCAGGGTCTTCAGGAACTTCTGCAACGGCTGGCTCCTCTGGTACTTCAGGCTCTACGGGTGCTGCGGGTGGCTCTGGATTAAGTCGTACTTCTGGCTCTTCAGGTACTTCTGGGACAAACGGTGCTACTCCAACACAAGGTGCTAGCGGTAGCTCTGGTACAGCGGGTTCAAGCGGAACTTCAGGTTCTTCTGGTGGTGCTCCAACTCAAGGCGTTAGTGGTAGCTCTGGTACAGCGGGTTCTAACGGAACCTCTGGCTCTAGTGGTGCTACGGCTAGTGCTGGTGCAAAAGGAACAAGTGGTAGCTCTGCTGTCGGTGGAACAAATGGTTCTAACGGTGTAGCGGGTGCTTCAGGCGGTAGTGGTGTTTCTGGTACTTCGGGTTCTAATGGTACTTCGGGTTCTAGCGGTGGCTCTGGCGTAAGCGGAGCAAGTAACGTTTCTGGAACAAGTGGTGTAAGTGGTACTTCGGGTTCTAGTGGTATCGGGCAATCTAGCGGTGGCTCTGGAACTTCTGGTTCTAGCGGTACTAATGGAACTTCAGGTTCATCTGGTGCTGGTACATCTAGTGGTGGCTCTGGGGTTTCGGGCTCAAATGGTTCTTCAGGTACTTCTGGTTCATCAGGTGCAAACGGGGCAAGTGGCGGTAGTGGAACTTCAGGCTCTAACGGTGGTAGCGGTGGTTCTGGCACCTCTGGCTCTTCTGGAGTAAGCGGTGGTAGCGGTGCTTCAGGAACGTCAGGCTCTAGTGGAACTTCAGGTTCTTCTGGTTCAACGCCTTCTGCTGGGGGCTCTGGCGGTAGCGGTACTTCAGGGTCATCTGGTACTTCAGGCTCTACTGGTGCTAACGGTAATTTCGGTGCAAACGGAGTAAATGGAGCTAATGGCAGTAGCGGAACCTCTGGCTCTAGTGGAGCTGCAAGCACATCTGGTTCTAGCGGTACTTCTGGTTCTTCAGGTGCTACGGGAGCTTCGGGAGCTAACGGTTCTTCAGGAGTAAGTGGGGTAAGCGGTGCAGCGGGTGCTGGTGGTACATCTGGTACTTCAGGTTCCTCTGGCTCTATCACCAATACCCAAATGGTGTTTAGTGGTAATGGATGTAATTCAGTTTATAATTGTTGCTATACTGACTTTACTTGTGGTGCTGCTTGTTCAGTGCTTCCAATGGGTTGTGCAGCTTCTGTTACAATATGTACTGGAATTAGTAATGCTCTTTTAGCAAGTACGTCTAATTCAAAAATTTGTTGCTCTAGTCATAGCTTTATAGGTGGTGGGGAGGCTAATCAAATAGGTTGCACTGGGGTTTTAAATTGTAATAATGCAATTTTTGGCGGGTTTAAAAACATTGTTAATGGTGCATGTTTCAATGCCATAGGAGCTGGAGATAGTAATAATACATTAACTTCATGTTTTACTTTTACCGCTGGCACTTACGCTTCATATATCAGTGGGGTTAACTTTTCAGCTACTCTTGGAGTCTTTAATCCTACTGGTGCGAGCAACACAACAACTGTTGGAACATTATATAAAACTAGTGGAACTTTTACTATTAACCATCCAGACCCAAACAAACCACACCATACGCTTTCACATTCATTTGTAGAAACACCAAGTGTTGGGGATAATATTTATAAACATAGAATAAAATCAATTAATTGTCAAGCATCTATTTGCTTGCCCGATTATTATAAATATCTAAATTGTAGCGACCATATTCATGTAAGCCCAGTAGATAATTTAGGGACTGGATTTGGACTTATGGACGTAGAACAATCACAAATAAACATTTGCACTACTGAAGACGGATGCTTTGACGTAATTTTACTTGGAACAAGAAAAGATAAAGACGCATTAAAAAATGCTTTCAATCAAAGTGGTGCGGAAAGAATAGTTAGCACACACCCATATCAATTAATTAAATTTGAATAAAAATGCTAGTAGCAACAATTAATCCACCCGCAAAAAAGGTTACACAAAGTACACCTTTTACAACAGATGAATTTACCGCCAATCAAATGATTGCAAAATGCACAAAACTTGTTATTGGAGGAGATTCTACAAATGCAAACAACAAAATTGAATTTGATGTACGTTTTGGAAATGTATATTATGAAACAAAACCTGATGGAAGTCAAGGACGACCAATGTTTCAAATATTAGTACATTACAACACTCAATTTACACAAGCAGAAATGTCTGATTGGGGTACTGATGACAGTATTGTATATCAAAAAATTGCAACAAAACTTGGATTTCAAGTTGTAAGTACTCAAATTATTAATGACCTTTCTTTCGGTAATTAATGCCTTATTCTAATATAAGTTTAACCGCTAGCACTGGGCTTGGCTATCAAGCTGGGGATTTCGTACAAATCAGTAACGATGTCAATAACTACGTCATAGCTGAAGTTGTATCGTACAATCCAACTACGGGAGCTATGGTAGTTACACCTACAACTTTTGTAGGTAGTGGTACTTATACTAGTTGGAGCTTAAACTTAACGGGGTCTAACGGTACAGCGGGAACTGTTGGTACTGCTGCCACTAGCGGAAGCGGTGGTGTTAGTGGTACAAGTGGTTCTTCAGGAACTACTGGAACAAATGGAACTTCTGGTTCCTCTGGTCTTTCTGGTTCTAGTGCAAGCACGGGTACTTCGGGAACAAGTGGGTCTGCGGGGACTACGGGTTCTTCTGGAACGAATGGCACATCAGGCTCTTCAGCTACTAGCGGAGCAAGTGCCACTTCAGGAAGTACGGGCACATCAGGAACTTCTGGTTCTTCAGGAACAAACGGTCAATTAAATGGAACCTCTGGTACCTCTGGTACTTCTGGCTCAAACGGATTAAGTGGTTCTACGGGAACTGGCGGTACTTCAGGTACTTCAGGACTTGCTAACGGTACTTCAGGAGTAAGTGGTTCTTCTGGAACTTCTGCAAGCTCTGGCTCAAACGGAACCAGTGGCTCAAGTAATAACGCAAACGGCTCTACGGGAACGGGTGGTGCTAGTGGAACATCTGGCTCAAACGGCTCTAGCGGAGTATCAAATATTTCAGGAACAAGTGGTCTTGCTGGTTCTTCAGGAGCCTCTTCTTCAAACGGAGCTGCTGGCTCAAGTGGATTAAGTAATACAGCTGGTTCTAACGGTACGTCAGGTTCCTCTGGAACGGGCGGTACTAACGGAACAAACGGTTCTAATGGAGCTAGTGGTTTATCTGGTACATCAGGTACAACGGGCTCAAACGGAACGGGTGGTACCTCTGGCTCTACGGGAACTTCTGCAAGCTCTGGTACATCAGGTACAACGGGCTCAAACGGAACGGGTGGTACCTCTGGCTCTTCAGGAGCAAATGGAACGTCAGGTTCTTCAGGAACTTCTGGTTCAAGCGGAACAAATGGTACTTCAGGCACTAGTGGAGCAAGCGGTTCATCTGGAAGCTCTGGAACAAGCGGAACAGCTGGAACTTCTGGTTCACGGGCTGTATCTGGTTCTTCAGGAACCTCTGCTTCTTCAGGAACTTCAGGAACATCAGGGTCAAGCGGAACTTCTGGTTCCTCTGGAACGTCAGCAACTAGTGGCTCTTCTGCTACTAGTGGTTCCTCTGCAACTTCAGGAACAAGCGGAACGAAAGGAACTTCTGGCTCATCAGGAGTTTCTGGTTCTTCAAATACATCTGGTTCAAGCGGGTCTTCAGGAACAGCTGCAACTTCAGGCTCCTCTGGAACTTCAGGTTCTTCTGGAGCAAGCCCTACATCTGGGTCTAGTGGAACAGCGGGCTCTTCAGGAACCTCTGGAACCTCTGGCTCATCAGGGTTTACTGGTTCAAGTGGTACTAGCGGTTCTAATGGAACAGCGGGAGCAAATGGCTCAAGTGGAAACAGTGGACAATCGGCTACAAGTGGTTCTAATGGAACTTCTGGTACTTCTGGCTCATCAGGAGTCAACGGTAATTCTACACAATCTGCAACCAGTGGTAGTAACGGAACAAGCGGAACAAATGGTTCTTCAGGAGTTTCTGGAGCTTCAACTGCAAACGCAACTAGTGGCTCATCAGGCTCCAGCGGAACAAATGGTTCCTCAGGAGGCTCTGGTACTTCAACTACAAGTCAGGTAAGTGGTACTTCTGGTACTTCAGGCTCTTCTGGAACCAGCGGAGTTTCTGGAGTTTCTAGCACATCAGGCTCTAGTGGCTCTTCAGGAACTTCTGGTACTGCGGGGGCAAGTGGTGGTTCTGGAACTTCAGGTTCTTCAGGAACTTCGGCAAGTAGTGGTACAAATGGTACTTCTGGGTCTAGTGGGGCATCAGGTTCATCAACTGCTTCAGGTACTTCTGGTTCTTCAGGATTAAGCGGAGCAACGGGGGCTAGTGGCGGAAGTGGTACTTCTACGGGTTCAGGCACTTCAGGTTCTTCTGGAACGTCAGGAGTTAATGGTGGCTCTGGTGGAAGTGGAGTTAGTGGAGCTTCTGGTACGTCAGGGTCGTCTGGTGTTAGCGGAGTATCTGGCACTTCTGGTTCTTCAGGTGTTTCTGGTGGTAGCGGTGTTTCTGGCACTTCTGGCTCCAACGGTACATCTGGCTCTAGCGGTGGTTCAGGCGTTTCTACTGGCTCACAAGTTTCAGGAACTTCTGGTTCCAGCGGAACTTCAGGCTCTTCTGGTGGAAGTGGACAGAGTGGTTTGAGTAGGGTTTCAGGTACTTCTGGCGTGAGTGGCGTTTCAGGAGCAAGTGGAGGTTCTGGGGTTTCTACGGGTTCAGGAACATCTGGCTCTTCTGGTGTTAGTGGTGTTTCTGGTGTAAATGGAGGTGCGGGAGCAAGTGGTACTTCAGGTTCAAGTGGTGTAAATGGTGCAACGGGTTCTGCTGGTACATCAGGTGCATCTGGTACAACTTTCTGTGCAGCCCTTGCTTATGCGGGTAGCGGTAATAGTATAATGTTTACTTCTGCTGGTAACGCAATAACTGGAGGAAATCATAACGGAATCATGGCTGGTTGTGCAAATATTATGTGTGATGGATGTAATACTGTTATTTATGGTTCAAACATTTGCATGTGTGTTGCAGACGTATATTACAGTGCTCAACTAGGTGGACAGTGTAATAATTGGAACTGCTCTCAGGGGTTCTCTGTTGGTGCTGCCGATTGTTTGAGTGCACAATCAGGAAGATATTCTGTAATAATGGCTTCTGGGTCAAGCTGTACGGGAACTAATAGTGCTGTATATAATTATTCATATATATATGCTTCTTGCAACGTTTGTTTATTAGACTATTGCTGTTCTGGAATAATTGCTAGAAAAGATTTTGCCGCTTCTGCAAATGGAACTACTTATTTTAATATCATAAATAAGAATACTAGTTTTTTTAAAATACCTCACCCAAATCCAGAGTACAGATACAATAGAATATTATTACACGGATTCGTTGAAAGCCCAACTAGAGGCGAAACACTATACAGATTTTCTGCAACTACTATAAATAATAAAAAAAGAGTTCAGCTTCCTGATTACTTTAAACACTTAAATGAAAACGTAATTGCAAAAGTTTCTCCAGTAGGACACTTTGGAGTTGCGTACATTACTTTAGATACTGAATTGAGTTATTTTGATATCACAAGTGATATTGATGGAGAATACAATATTTTATTGATTGGTACAAGAAAAGACAGAGATGCTATAGAAAATTGGTCTGGCGTAGAAATAGTTAAACCACCTCATTTCCGTTGCATTTAGTGTGAATCTATTGATTTTATGATTGTATCTATGTTGAATATTTCCGATTCGGTTTGATAAGGAAATTCATGTAACGAACCAGTTATATTATATTTAGAAAAAACCGCATGCCTTAAATCTGGCTTTTTAGTTTCAGTGTTTGCAAAGATATTATCGTGAATTTTATATCCAAATTGGTTTGGGCTATTTGTAATCCAAAGAACGGTTGATTTTAAATTCATAGCTCCAGCTAAATGCTGACAAAAGCTATCCATAAATACCCTTTTTTCGCTTCTTGCAATTAATGTAGCTATACCTTTATATGTCTCTTGAACGGGTATAGTATTTTCAAAACCAAATTGGTCTTCTCTCCTGATGTGATAAATAGCATATCTATGAGAATACTGGTCAATGATTGCTCTAGTAACTACGTTTGGAATATCTCTTGACCAACTATATTTAAACTCTTGTTGAGGGGCACCCCCGTTGGTTTGAATCACCATTATTGGTTTATCAGATTGATATTTTGCCTTATAAAATGTAAATTCTCTTTCATTAATGTTTACTTCGGGTAATTCTCCATTATAAACAATTCCATTCATTTTACACCAAGTTTCTATAGTGTGCTCTTTTCTTAAAATATGCTCCGTTTGAACGTAAGGTTCATTAGCAAAAATTAATGTATCAGGTCTATCTTGTATATACTTTTCATAAAAATAAAATTCTTGACCATGATGGTAACACATATCAACATAATCAAGGTTTAGGAAAACGTCTTGATATCCCGTTACTACTATTAATCTAGAATCTGGATATTGTTTTTTTATAGCTTTACACACTGCTGTAGCCATTATGGATTTACCCATTCCCCCTTGTATAGAAAATATAATATTCATCATTTAAAAAATATACCGTAAGGTGTGATTAAATAGTCTATAATGCCATTTCGTAAGTGATTAAATGCGTTTTCTGGGGTTTCTACAATTGGCTCATTATGAATATTAAATGAGGTATTTACTAAAATACCAGCTCCAGAAACTAGCTTATAGTTTTTTAAAATCTTATAGAAAATGGGATTGCTGTTTTCTGTAACTATTTGAATTCGGGCTGTCTTGTCCACTGGATGAACAACCGTAGGAATTTTGTCTTTCCATTCAGCTTTTGTATCAACAAGTAAAGTCATAAATTCTGCACTGTATTTTGACTTTTTAAGCTCAAAAATCATATCAACGTCCTCATCAAGAACCGCTGGAGCAAAAGGCATGTAGTCATTCCTTTCAAGTTTTCCGTTTAATATATCATAGGTTTCAGGGTGGCTTGGGTCGCAAATAATACTTCGGTTGCCTAACGCCCTTGCCCCGTGTTCGCTTCTGCCCTGATATATGGCAAGTATCTTTTTATCTTTTAGTAAACTTGAAACGTAATCAAAATCAAGTTCTGCTCTGTTAAAACCAGATGCAGCGTTTAGCACTTCTTCACGGGAGTATTCGTTACCTAAAAACATATTAGGTATTCTAAAAGGTGAAAACTCTGGATGTATCTTTTTAAGAGCACCTAAACAGCATCCAAAGGCTAAACCCTCATCACCCATAGGAGGTAGAACAAATATTTCGTCAAACTCGTCAAGCTCATTAATTTTTTTATTCAGTTTTACGTTGGCAAAAATTCCTCCACTTAATGCTAATTTTTTAGTATGTGGGACTCTTTGATGTAAATTTTTAATTAGCTGTATTACTTTATCTTCAAAAAGCTTTTGACCCGTACAAGCGATATCTTCAATTGCTCCTTTGTTTTTCCAATACTTTGAGCCTACCATTTCATAAAAACTCTTATTAAGCTCATAATATACCCCTCCAGCCTCTACGTGGTGTAAATCGTCATCAGTTTGTGTTCCTTCAATTTTAAGCACCTTATCCCACGCATTATACAAGTTACTCCATACATTTCCGTGTCCAGATAGCCCTACAACTTTACCTTCATCTTTTAGCCTTTTAAAACCGATAAATTCGGTTATGGCAGCATAAAAATGCCCTAAAGATTTCTTTTTTGTAGTAATTCCGTCCAAATATTCAAGTCTAGCCCTAGTTCCTAAATAAGACCTAGAACTGTGCCCATTCACTCCACCGCTGGCATCCGCACAAAATACAAGTGTATCTTCTTGAAATCCTGATATATAGTAAGAAAGAATAGCATGAGCTTCATGGTGGTCAATAAAAACATACTTTTCTTCAGGAATTTCAAATAAAAAAGCTGCTTTGAATATTTGTTTAGCTTTTTCATAAGGAAAAAAAGAGGTGAAATAATCCATTTCCTCATATTTTACCCCATAACGGTTTCTCAAGCATTCCATACTTTTGATAGGGTATCTCTCAAAACTATTTTCAAAATCAACGTAGGGTTTTATTCTAGTAAGTCTTTCTTCTTCAATTACAGCAACTATGTTACCATCTTCAACGTAGCACGTCCCGCATGAGTGTGCTCCCGCAATAAATCCTAAAATTTTAGATTTTTTCATTTTCTTTTATTGTATTGATTACTTGTTCGCTGGTTATTTTTTTATGACATTCAAAATGTCTTGGAGTGTCCTCTTGACGTGGGCACCACATCCAATTAGACTTGTCAAATCTAAATTTGAGGTCGTGCCAGCAAGAATTACATACTGATTCATTGACTATTCTAATTGTGTTTATATTAAATTCATGTTCTTTATTAGTGAAATTTGAAATCATATACACTTTCTTCCTCAATGACCACGCTAGCCATGATAATCCGCTTGACAAACCTATGTAAAATTCACTATGATATATGTGATTCATAGTGCTTTCCAGAGACTTATCTTGCATTTCTATTAAATTGCTAAAAGAGTCAGTTCTCTGATACATCATGTTATTTTCTTTAGATATTTCAATAACCTTATATCCATTTTCAGTCAGAAAATCAATTACATCTTGCCAGTAGTACCAAAGTTTACATTGAGAGGTTGAATATACAGAAATACAGACATATTTATCCTGATAAGGTCTTTCAGTTGGGGTAAAATCAATATCTGGTATGACTTCTTTATATGGCAGATTGAGAATGTTAGTTGCACTTTGCTGTAATGGTATTAGTATAGGGTTTACTGGTTCTTTTTCCTTTTCCCAATACCAGCCAATTTCAAGCATACCAATCAGATTCGGTACACTTACGCCCCTATCAACAAATTCTAAATCTGGATATTTTTTCTCAAATAAAAAGTTTTTAAAAGTAGAAACAATAACCTTGCAATCATAATGATTCGCAAATTCACGGCAATAAGGTAACCACGCTAAAGTATCGCCTAGAGCCTTACTTTCAAAAGAAATAAAAACTCTTTTACCTTTAATTAAATCTAAAAAGTTCACTTGTGTAATTGCTCTACCTTCAAAACGTACAATAACACATATATCAGAAAGATATTTCCTACTTAATTGAGCCCAGTGCCCAACTTTCATTTTACACTTGTATATTTCTTTATTGTCAGCCCTATCTACAAATGAAACATCATATTCACGGTTTTTGCCTTCGTCTTCAGTAATTTGAAAATATAACCCCTTAATATGGTGTATATTATATTTTATCATAGTTTGGTTGTGTTGCTATATACGTTTATATATTTCTGTTTTATGGTTTCTGTATCTAAATGATGAAATTGACTAACTGCATGATACATGTTTGATAGCGTTTTAGCTACATGAACCCAGTCATAATTATCTCTATTAACTACCATACTTGCTCTAGTGTTAGAGTAATCAGCAATTATTTCTTTTACCTTTAAAATAACTTCGTTTGTAGTCAGTTCGTTAAGCCTAAAAAGACCAATAATATCTTTTGAGCCTTTGTAAGTTGCAGCCATAGGCAAGCAACAGCTTGCGGATTCTAAAAGTGTTAGGTTAGGATGTCCAGCTTCTAACATGGATGGGTGCAAGAAAATTGTATGGTCTTGATAAATAGACAGTAATTCGTTTTCTGTTGGGTTTCTGGCTATTATATTTAATAGGGGATATTCTTTTAAATCACTGTGTATTTGAAAAAACTTATCATTTGCCTCTGTTCCAACAACTGTGATAGGAAGAGCTAGCTCTTTTGCTGCTTCAATTCCATATCTAAATCCTTTTCTGTCAAACCCATAGTCTCCAGCAAGGCCATTGTTAGCCACCATAAGTAATTTGTGCTGAAAGTGGGTATTGTCGCTTGGCTTAAAAAAACTAGTATTAACAGCATGGGTTAGGTAAAATAACTTATCCGTAGCATCAAAATAGTCAACTAGGTATTCAGCATGTGTTATTGAAAATATTGACTTTTTCATGGCATCTAGGTTATGGCGAAAACAATAGCTATCCTTGCCATAGTGTTCTGTGTGATGGTCATGTAAAGAGAAAACATAAGGAATATTTTTAGCTGAAAGCTCCAAAGCTAAATTTCCCATGTGGCAGTGAATAAAATCATATTTTTCCCAGATACCATCAAGCTCCCCCAAGTGTTTTATATCTACAGTATGCCCCAGTTTTTCTAAAGATATTTTATACTCTCTTACAATTTTTTCTACAGCTCCCCATCCCATTTCGCCAACGGGTCTAACGGGTATCATTCCAGTAGTTACTTGACAGATATTCATATTTTAAATTTTAGTCCAACCATTTTTCCAGTAAGCCTCTCCATAGCTTATACAGATTTCTTCGTCTTTTTTTATATCTCTATTTGTTATTATTCCTATTCCAACGTCACAAGTAAACCAACGGGCATTATTGTTATCATCATGATTATAAACAGATATATAACCCAGAGCTATTACATAGTTATTTGAGTTTTGAGGGAATGAAAAAACAATTTTCTTTAAATGATATGGTGTATTTTCCCATTCTGATTTCCAGCAACTACTATTAGGTGAAAGTTCAAGCATAACATTTGCGGGTATATTATTTTTAGCATATACCCCTAATCCTTTTGCCCCTTGCTTTAAGTACATCTCTGGACTTATAAAATACATTAGTTAAACTGCTTATTCTGTTTGTCAATGAGTGAAAATCCATCAAACTGACTTGTAATTCTCTTATTTAAAATTCCCATACGGTATTGTGAATTTTTAAATATTTGGTTGAAGTACATATCGCTGGCATCCCATTTTTCATATCGCAACTTGTTTTTCAACCAAGATTTTACAAATTTCGGGAACATAATACATTGTAAACCAATTATATGGTTTGTAACAAATAATAAATCCTGATTTGGAATATCTTGAATTTTTGGTGATTGAAGCCAGCCGTGCTCAAGTGTTCTTGTATCTCCAAAACTGAAGTAACCTATATTGTTTTCATCACAAATTTTAGCTGCTTCAAATACTTTTTTAGCAAAATCATTTAATGGGACTTCAATTTTACAGTCTCCCTCACAAACAATCAAAAAGTCACAATCCTCAAACTCACTCAAAATTGCGTTTTTAAAAGCTTCATAACACCCATAATGAGCTGGGGTTAGTGCCGTTCCAAGCTGTTGAACCTCCTCTTCAGTGAATAGTGTAGGGGAAACACATTGTGGGCGTTGGCAATTAAATTTAGGTGGTAAATCTTTATAAGGATGGTTTGTATGCAGTATATACTCTATGCCGTGATTAACCAACTCTTTTAGCTGATTTCTACTCTGCTCTTCCCTTTCGTCATTAAAGGTTGTCTGGATATGAACAAGCTTAATTTTAGGCTTTTTATTTAGCCATTTGTAGAAACCAGTGTTTTTATACTTGTCTAGATTGTTTTGGTTGATTTCATATATGTCCTCCTTATACTTGGTATCTCCGTCATAAAACTGAACCGTTACCTCTATTGGCTTGTTTTGGTATACAATTTCTTTTCTAAACTCTCTACTCTTACTAATTTGAAAACTACCATTATAAAACTCTGCCCCATCTTCTTTCATAATCACCCTTACTATCCTATCGTCTACGTTGTAGGTGAAAAAATAAAACATGAAGTGGTTTTCCTCTTTAGTTATAGGGAGTATTGAATAGTATTCGGAGTTTGAAGCCACTCCAAGTCCACTATTTTTCAAAAAGGTTTCTTCATCATTATGAACTAACCAAAGGTTTTCATGACCTTTAATCTTCTTCATTAAATAGTCTTCCAGAAAATTTTGAGCTCCAGCCTTTTCGCATGCTGCATTGTATTCATTAGCTGTTTTTACATCGTCAAAAGCACGGAGGAAGAAATCAATATCAAAGGTCATTCCGTTGGTTTGAATTCCTTTCCCGAATGGAGTATTGTTTGTACCCAAATATGCCGTGCTTGAATTAGATACAAATTCAAATGATTCATCTACTATTGGTGCATCTTTGTCATTTAACAAGACATCATACGTGGTGTAAAAGAAGCGTTTGAATCCTAAATTTTTAGCAAATTTTGCTGCTGTAAATAGGTTTACTAAAACAGTTAGCGACTGATTGCTATGTTTCAGCCCATTTATATTCATATCAGCGTGGTACTCATTTGTATATCTATAAAACTTTGTATAGTATGAATGATGACAAAGAGGGTTATAAATATCAAATATGTAATAGTCAACCATTCTCTGAATATCTGCATCCACTGGATAGTGAGAAATGAGAATAATTTTTCTTCCAAGAATTTTTAATCTGTTAATAGTGTCTTTAGTAAGCTGAACTCTACTTTTAAGGTTAGGGTAGGTTCCTAAAACAACTACTTCTTCAGCAACTAATTGTTTTTTAGGTTTTATAACTTCTATTATTTTGTTGGCATCAGCTTCTAAATCCCCAGACAAATAGTGCATGTTAGGCTCTTTATGATATCTGTTTAGGTATACGTCAAGATTATACATCAGTTTAGGCAGCTGTTGATATTCTAACGCTTCTTTAATCACAATTGGGTTTAGCTCCTTATTCCCCCTATCTCCTTTAGAGGGAAATAAAAATAAATCAGCCCCTTTCATGAAATCTTCAGTATCAGACCTTTCACCCCAAATGACTACGTTATTGAGATTTTCATTGTCCTCTTTCCATTCCATCAGAGGTTTCCAGTAATGTTGGAAGTTTTCTGCTTGATTACCTAAAAAATGAAACTTGATTTTGTATTCAAAAAGCTTGTCACATAATTCAAATGCGTACTTCTGGTTTTTTCTTGGAGTGAATAAGCCAACTATAACTATGTGCTTGTAGTCATCTTGAAGCCCTAATTTTTTACGAATCTCTTGCTTGGACTGAATTTTTTTGTCAACGGGATATTCAATAATCTCATAAGGTGTTGATAGGTGTGTATATTTTAAGGCATTGTATGGGCTAACAAAAACGAATTTATCAGGGTGGTGTTTTTTACTGCTAGGATTAAAGCTGCTATCGTGAGTGGTTTCAACAATAGTATATGGTCTATCTGGTCTGTAAAGCCAATCGGCTGTTTCCTCATTCATAAACATTTCTGGAAACTCCTCCATGCAAACAACCTCTGGATTAAAGGTTTCAATAATACTTTGTAATTCTTGCTTTTTATTCTCTCCAAGACTTATAAACCTCTCTTCTCCAACACTATTAATGATTCTATTTCTTTGTACTACAAACTTCCACGCAACAAAAGCGTGCTCAACAACCATTAAATCAAAAGAATTTTTTAATAGTTCAACTTTATTCGCAGTTACTTGAGGTGCTCCACCAGTGCTTAAATGTGGAGTAATTACAAGCATTTTTTTCATATCAATGATTTAATTTTTTCAAAAACTTGTTCATCAGATGGGTGACATTCGTAAGTAGGCTTGTTTTCCAAACATTTGATTAAAGGGGCAACCCCTTGAATATTTCCCCATTCCTTAATACCATACTTTGCATTAGAGCCACACTCTAATCCGCAACTTCCTCTTACATAAGCATATTTATAATCTTGTCTTCCATTTCTGTAAGGGATTCTAAATTCAGGCTTTATTGAAGAACCTAAATGTACTATGGGGGTATCTGTAGTGCCAGCTAGGTGTAAAAGACCACTATCCATAGTTACAAAACACCTTGCCCTAGATATAAGGTTCCAGCAATCACTAATATTTGTTTTATTCATAAGATTGAGACCTTTTTCAATCTCAAAATTGAAGACTGGCTTCTGCACATTAAAAAAACCAGTTTCACTAGAATCTTTTCCTATTGATACAACATTTAAACCGATGTCATTCAACATTTTCGTTAAATTCATCCAATTTATTGAAGACCATGTTCTTACTGCCCAAGTTTGTACGGGATGAATTAACACATACTCTTTTGGTATTTCAATATTAAAGTCGTGAGTAGGACGATAATAGCATTCCAGTTCATCTTTCGCCAACATAAAACCTAAATGTATTGCGTGGAACTGGCGGATATCACACATATTGTGCTTATATTCTATGCCGTATTGATTCTTCTTACCTACATTGTAGAATGAATTGTGCATCAAATAATTTGAGCCAAAAAACTCTAAATCAACTGAAGTAACTTTAAAACTTTCTTCAACATAAGGATTCATTTTAAAAATCTCTGGAATCCTTGACAGTACAGTAACTTTTGATTCGTAATAATCATGGAGCTTTTTTATAGTAGGAGTGGCACAAATCAAGTCTCCAAGTCCATTACAATCCCCTAAATTCAAACAAATCGGCTTCATTTTTTATATTTGAAAACATCAAAATACCATTTGTACCTATCATATATCCAGTTGCAAACTGGTAATCCTAAAATCTCTACTGCATTAGACTGAAGCATTTCCAGTTTATTTCTAATAATATGGTCTCCAAAACCATCGTGAACAGAGTCATCTTCGTGTGTAATTTGTGGTATATAATCAAAATTATGTTGAAAAAAGGGTACTTCTAGATACTCATAAATTCTTTTTATTTCAAGTTCTGGTCTCAAGCATAAGTCTTCATATCTAATAAATAAAAAATTATCTGCATAATTCATTTGAAATATTGCTTCAATTCTATCAATAGCAATTCCTATCGGTGGTGTAGCACACCATGTATCAATTCTTTTTGGAAGTGTTGTGTTTAATCCTTGCCCCCAATTTAAAATATATTCTCTGTTTGGGTCTTTTCTAAACGCCTTCTCCATACTTGCAAAAACGTCACGGAGGTCTCTGACCATACAGATAATTTTTGGCTGATAGGGCATAAATGATTTTAACCAATTGTAATAGTAGCCCCAAGACCTTCCTTTGTCTAAATAGTATTTTTTATCTGTTATTGCATTTACAAAAGCATGAATACCCTTATCACAAAACGCAGAAAATCCCTTGCTCATAAGTTCGGGCTCTAAATGATGCTTAAATTCTGTGGTTTCACTAAAGTTTTTTTTAGCTCCATAAATTAACTCCATAAGCCCACTAGTAGGAGTTACATAAAAGTCAGGATTTTGACCCATAATGTTTTGAAGCAGAGTAGAGCCAGCTCTGGGCATGCTGGACTGAAAAAAAATCTTTGCCATGCGTTAAAATTAGTGTATTTTCAATATACTTTGTATATTTACAATAAAGAATTTTACATGGAAAACATACAAATTCCAATAAGCATAGGAGAGGCAATTGACCGCCTCACAATCTTGAAAATTAAGCTGTTTCACATCAAGAATAATGATAAGCTAGCAAACATAAGGACAGACCACGATTTGCTAGAAAAAGCCATACACAAGTATTACCCAGAAGCTCCAATATTCCCTTTGAAGGTGGATTCGCACATATTTGGGGAACTCTATAAGGTAAATCAGGAGTTATGGGACGTAGAAGATAAATTAAGGATTTTAGAAAGAGCTAAAGATTTCGGTTCAGAATTTATTGAGTTAGCCAGAAGCGTGTATTATCTGAACGATAAGAGAGCTGATGTGAAGAAAAGGATTAACATAGAATACAAGTCAGCACTCATAGAAGAGAAATCTTATGAAGCTTACTGATTAAGTACACAAAATCATGATTATAGTATTGTTCGGTCAACCAGCTTCTGGAAAAACTACTCTTGCTGAAAAAGTTCAAAAAGAGCTTTTCATTAAGGAAAATGCTTCATATCCAATTATTGATGGAGACGAAATAAGAGAGATATTTAAAAACAAAGACTACTCTAGGGAAGGCAGAGTTAAAAACCTTAATAGAATTTCTGATATAGCAACCTTTCTTGCCCATAAATATAAAGTTGTTATAGTCAGTGCAGTTTATCCTTACAACGAAGCAAGGAACTATCTTGAAAGTGTTTACAAAAATGTTGCTTGGGTATTTTTAAACTATTATGGAGAGAGAGGAAGGGAAGATTTTCACGTTAAAGATTTTGAACTACCAGTGCCAAAAAATAATTTATTACCCATAAACACAAGCAAAGATGACATTGAGTTCGCAACCCAGAAAATATGCTCTTTTTATTGGCAGATATCAGACCCTACACGAAGGTCATAAATATCTATTCCGTAAAAAGATTGATGAGGGTGTTCCAGTTTTAGTAGCTATTAGAGAAATGCCAATAGACGATAAGAACCCTTATACTCCGACTCAAGTTATGGATATGTTTATTGCTGACGAAGAGTGCCAACAATGGTTTAAGGAGGGTGTGTTAGCCCTTATGGTAATACCTAATATTGAAGGTGTTTATTATGGTAGAGACGTAGGATATAAGATTGAGCAACTTGAAGTACCGATTGAGATATCAAGTATTTCAGCTACTAAAATTAGAGAGGAACAAAAAAGATTAGGTAATTTATGATTGTTCAGAAAAAAAGGCACATAGCCAAAACAATTAGTTATAGAATTATTAGTACAGCTATTGGCTTTTTGATTATGTATTCGGTTTCAGGAAGTGTAAAGGTGGGTGCAGCTTTTGGTATAGCAGAGCTGGTATATAAGCCTATTCAATACTATTTACACGAAAGGGTTTGGTACCGCTGGATAAAGTATGGACTCAAGGATGAAAAGTAAAAACTTTCATGTGAGCTAAATACTCTTCTAATCCTTCCTCTAATTGAAATCTAGGGTTCCAGCCTTCCATGAAATTTTCTTGCTTTGCCTCTGTAAAAAACTGATAGTTTTCTGGTATTTCAGATTCGTCCGTGTATTCAAAAGGTATTTTAAGGCAATTCATGACATCTTCAAAAGTTCTAGCTTTCCCACTACCCACATGATAATATTTGCCAGACAGAGTTTTGTAATTGTTCCAAGCGTAGATATTTGCCTCCACTACGTCAGTAATATAAACAAAATCACGCTGTGGGTTTTTAGGGAATATAGTTACTTTTTCTCCCCATTTATTTTTTTGGTAGGCTTGTAATGCTACGGAAGACATTTTGCCTTTATGTAGTTCATAGTGACCATAAACATTAAAATATCTTAAAGCCAAACCACCATTAGCCAAAACATACTTTTCGCCAACATATTTACTCCAAGCATATAGGGTTTCGGGTATGCCTTGATTTCCCTCAACGGAAGCAGAAGAGCTAAAAATTAAAGGAACATTATTTAGTTTACACCAGTCGGAAATAATAAATGTTGACTCCACATTGAGTTTCATCACTTCTGAAACATTCTTATTCTGGGTATTAGAGCAAGCACCAACGTGGAAAACGACTTCAGGATTAATTTTTGTTATATAATCTTTTAAATTGAACCGCCAGTCACCCTTTTCAAATATCCATGTGTCTATTCCTAAAACGATAAACCCTTGTTTTTCTAGTTTTAATTGAAGAGCCTTTCCTATAAAGCCCCTATTCCCAGTTACACAAATCTTCATATTATGATATTCTGAATTGCAAAGGTACGTTATCTTCATCCATCATTTTGTTACAAGCTGAAATATTCTCTTGGTAAAAACTAAATTTATCATACCCTAAAAATTCTGTTAGCTTTTCAATATTACAGATTAATGGTCTGTTCTTGTATACTGTACATTTATTTTGACTATCAAGTTTATTACATGCTCCTTTAGAATCCCAATCATAAGGAAAATACAAGGGGGAGCTAATATCTTTTAGTTTTAAAACTTCTACAACAGATTTTATTCTCTTGCAACAACACCCACACCCAGAACATGGAAAATTCATATTGTTCCCACTCCTTTCTTTGTGACAACTTGGGCAGCTACGTAATTAGCGTATTTTATAGCTTCAGGGATATTTTTATTAATTATATAGTGATAGGCTAACGCAGCCGTAAAAGTATCGCCAGCACCGCTGACATCGTAGGTTGTTTTCGGGTTTTCTTGCTCAAAAAATACGTCTAAATATTTAGCCCCTTTCTCACCCAGTGTGACTATTACCTTATCGTAATAAAGTAATTTTAAATCGTTAGGGAAATTTTGTAAATATTCAGACTCATTAAGTTTTACAAAATCTACATAGCGTAGTAAATCTTTACTAATCTTTTTTTTCGTATCTAAAAAAATCAGTGTATGTCCCATCACCAATGACCTGATTCTCTTTATGTCCTCTTCTTTTATAAAACCCTTGTCATAATCAGAAATAATTATGCAATCGGCTTTTGCTATTGTTTTCAAATTAGGGTCAGAAAACTCTAACTTTTTAAAAGAGTCATTTTCATCAACTCTTAAAAAATAGTGGTTTGTTTTTAGGTCAACAAATCTTGTCTTTAGACAATTTGAATCGGGTAGTATTGAGTAAACGGAATGATTCTGATGTTTAGATTTAATTATAGCTAAAAGATTATTTAAAACATTTCCTCCCATGCCATCATTAGTAACGGTTGATAGAGGGGTAAAGACTGGCACTGGAGCTTCTGGAGACAATCTTGAAACCTTGCCATACACGAATTTATCTGTACATACTTCCCCGATTACTAAAAAATTATACTGCATTTTAATCCCCTTTATAGACTCTATAAGAATCGTAATCAAAATGTTGTGTGCTTATTTCAAAAATCTCCCCATTTGTAAGAGCATGTAGCTGGTGTGGCATACCTCTTGTAATAGTAACTACATCTCCTTTAGTTAACTTTTTTGTTTTCGTAACCCCTTTTTCTGTGTCAATCCAATGAAATAAAAATTCCCCTTCATTAACATACCAAGTTTCTTGTTTTTCTATGTGGTAGTGCATTGAGAATTTAAAGTTTTTCTTAAAAACTAAAATTTTGCCACAATACTCACTTGAATTATGTATTACTAATTCATGACCCCAGCCCTTCGGTATTTTACAACATTTTGTAACTTTTGGTTGGTTAGGCATTTTTCATGGTTTTTATAATGTTAGTTGTAGAATAATCTCCTATTCTGGGTATGAAAGTAATTTTTTCGCAGAATTCTTTGCCAATAATTCTTTTTTCTCTATACTCTTCTCCTATTACCATGTGGGTAGGTTTACAAAGCTCAATATATTTTTCAAGTTGATAATCTGTATCAAATATGTATACTTTATCAACCCAAACTAAAGATTCTAGTAAATATTTCCTAAAATATTGGTCATTGATAGGTCTATCTTCCCCTTTTGACTTTTTAATTCTAGCATCGGAGTCAATTCCGACACATAGCCTTTCCCCTAGCGTAGAAGCAAATTTCAATAGCTCTAGATGACCAAAATGTAGTACATCAAAGCAACCATTTACCCAAACTGTTGTCATAAACCAAAACTAACTAAATATTTTAGATATTTCCACATATCCAGTATGTATTTTTTTATTGAAATTTAACTTTCTATATAAATCTGTAAACTTATTCAAAATTTACATACTTTTATAGTAAATATAACCTCTAATGGATATAGCTATGTCTGATTCAAATACTAATAGTAGATTAGACTCTATTGAAAAAAGATTAAACTCTATTGAGACATCTTTACAAAGCGTTGTCCAAAACTTTTCAAAGTTATATGGGGCAGTTGTTGGAAACGAAACTTTTGACCAACAAGGTATCGTACACCGTGTAAAAAAAGTTGAATCTGAAGTTGATAAACTTACTAAAATTAAGCTCAAATTAATTGGCGTTTTCATAGGTAGCGGAGCAGTTTGGGCTGTAGTTTGGGAAATGTTAAGAAAATTTATAGTTAAGTAATGCCAGTACCAGCAGCAACATCAGCAGCAACATCAGCAGCCACAAAAGGGGCTGGAGCAGCTAACGTAGCATCCGCAGTAGGAGATATTGGAGCTGTTGCTATTTCTGCTATTTCTCAAATAAATGATGCAAACAAGAGAAGAAAGTTTGAGCAAAATTTTTCCCAACTTACTCTTGAACAGCAAAAAGGTCTTGAAATAAAACTAATTGAGGCAAAATCGCAAACTGAAAAGCTAGCTGTTTTAAGTCAATATCTTACCCAGCTAAATGCACAAAGAATTGCAAATCTTGCTGGGTTTTATTCTGACAAAGAAAAGTCAAAAAGAACTATGCTTCTTGTTTTTGCTGGTGGTATTGCAGTTTTAGGTATTGTTACATTAATCGTATTAAAAAAGAAGTAGTATGCCTTTACCATTAATGGCGATAGCAGCGGTAGTTTCGGCAGCAGCTTCAGTAGGTGGAGCAGTTAAGGGAGGTATAGATGCCGACAAGAAAAGGAATATTGAGCAGCAACTAACTTTTTTAAATAATGAGCAGAAACAAAAGTTAGAGAAACAGTTAAGGGAGGCTAAAAGTGAACAAGAAAGACTTAAAATTTTAGGAGATACTCTTAACGTTATAGCAGCAGCAAGGGTTCAAGGGCTTTCCGTTGTTCAAGTTGAAAAGGAAAAAACAAAGAAACAGTTGCTAATTGTTGGAATAGTGGCAGCTTCACTTCTTATTATTACTGTACTTTTTATATCAAGAAAGAAATAGAATGGCTTTACAAAAAGACATGGCACTAACCCCAGAAAAGAAACAGCTTCTGGTAGGTCAAGTAGAACTTGAAATTGAAAACATTAACAAGGCGATTCGTCAAGGTGGGTTGTCATCTGGCGTTTTAGAAGCCGTTAAATCTAATAGAGATTCTCTTCAGAAGGTATTAAATAAGCTATTTGAGAAGAAAGGAGTCATAATTCCACAAGAAACCAATTCTACTTTATTTGCTATTGATAAATCAAAAAACGAAAGGCTTCAGACTGATTTCAATAGAAACATGAAGCGTGTAGTTCTATTTGCTGGTTTATTGTTAGCTTTAGGTGTCGGTTATACTCTATTTATGAGGTCAAAAAACAGACAATGAATACTACTTGGAAAAAAATTTTATTGATTTTTGGTGGGGGATTCCTCATTTATTGGACTTTCACTAAAATCAGACCCTTCGCTGGAAGTACAAAAACCCCAAAAACAGATAAATCTGGTGGCGGGGAAAAGTCATTTTCAGGTGGTGAAGACCAAAATAGAAATGCCATGATGGTTTTGAGGGCTTATAAAATGGCAAAAAAGAACGGGGAATCAAGAGAATTTTTGGCTGAACTTAATCAAGAAACAGCAAAAGAATTTGGGTTAAAAGTTATGACTGACAAAGGCTCTGGAAAGTGCTTTGTAGTTGATATGAGTGGTAATAAAATATTGTAAAGATGGCAGTACCTCCAGTCACCAGCACAATAAGTCCAACGATAAGTATAGCTTTCCCATTAGGTATATCTGGGGTGGGCATCACTTATAATCAGTTTTTAAATAGCTTGGGTAAGTATAATTATGGGGTTGAGTTCTTTTATCTTTCTTCTACTTCATTTACACAAATAGGTCAGCCCGTTTACTATAACCACTTTGATGCAAATGGTAATTCAATTACTACGTTTATACCTTTTGCTGTAGACCCTTACCAAGCACAGCCTTCAATATTTTATGAGGTAAATTCCGATGAGATTATAATAACTAATTTAAGCTCCATGCAACTTGTTGTGGAGGCTGGAACAACTCTCTACTTTAAGTTTTTTTCCACTATTACTTATTTGGGTAATGAGCTAGACGATAAAAAAGATAACACTGGCTTTGACTTGTTTACTGAAATTGAGAAAAGAGAAAGCGTAAACTTCTTCTCTGGATATTGTGATTATCTAATTGATGAAGAATTGAACTATGGCAATTAAGAAGGAACTCATACAATTTGTTATTGTAAATAGCACGGGCTGTGGATTTGATATTCCCTTGTTTGAGCAGAATGTATATTCAATCAATGCCACTACTAAATATTCTTATGATATTACATCTGAAGACATTAGCTGCGGAACTGGAAGTTTAGTTATAAATGGGATTACCTACAATTTTACTTACACTGCTTCTAGTTTAACCTCTTTACTTGAAAGCTTGAATCTACTTGGATTCGGGTTTTTCTGCTCTGAAGTAATAAGTGGTAATACTTATATTTACACTACTGACGATACAAACACATACGGCATTTTGACTTTATGTGGTGCTGCTCCTACTACCACTACTACAACTACCACAACTACGGCAGCTCCAACAACGACTACAACAACTACTAGTACAACTACAGTAGCCCCAACAACGACCACGACAACTACGACTACTACGGAGGCTCCAACAACGACTACTACGACTACAACTACAACTACGGAGGCTCCAACAACGACCACGACAACTACGACTACTACGGAGGCTCCAACTACGACCACGACAACTACGACTACTACGGAGGCTCCAACTACGACCACGACTACAACTACAACTACGGAGGCTCCGACTACGACCACGACAACTACGACAACTACGGAAGCTCCGACTACGACCACGACAACTACAACTACAACCTTGTCTGTAAGTTGTACTGAATATACTGTTACTGGAACTCCTTCAATTAGTATTGAATGGTTTGATTGCGGAGGTGCATTCTTTACACAAACTGTTGGAGCAAGTCCTTTAGTAATATGTGCTGAAACTGGAACAGTAAACCAAACTGGCGGAACTGGTTCAATAGTCGCTGGAGCCTCATGCCCATAAAATAAAAACCATAAAAATGAAAAGAATTAATGAATACAAAAAAACCACTCACGCTAATATGCGTGCAACCTTGCATACAATACTACGCATGGCAGATTGAAGTAATGCTCACAAACTTTGAAGCATTTAAACTTCATGAAGAATTTAATATAGTTTGTCTTTTTGCTTACAACAAGAATGAAAATGATTGGAGGCAAAATGTTTCAATAATTAAAAAGGTAGAGTTTCGCTTCAGTGATGTTGCGAATTTTTACTATTATCAAGATACCAGAGAATATCCGATTAGCTACATAAGTTCAATTAGGCCAAACATTCTGAAGCAGTATTTTAGAGAATATCCAGAAGTTACCAGAAATCCAGTCTTTTATCATGACTGTGATATAATATTTACCCAGCACCCCTTTTTCTTATATAACCTTTTAGAAAATGATACCAAATGGTACGTTTCGGACACAAAATCATATATAGGGTATGAATATATTGTTTCAAAAGGAAATGACGTTTTAGATAAGATGTGCCAAATTACGGGTCTACATCCTTTTTTCATTAAAGAAAGGCAAGAACAGTCTGGAGGTGCACAATATCTTATGAAGGGAATAGATTGGCAGTTTTTTGATAAAATGGAAAAAGATTGTGAAAGGCTGTTTAAAGAAATAACCGAACTAAATAAAAAAAAGAAAGAGCTAAATACAAACTATCATGAGCTCCAAATTTGGTGTGCAGACATGTGGGCAATTTTATGGGGAGCTTGGGCTAGGGGGTATGAAACTAAAATAATTGAGGAGCTTGAATTTACTTGGGCTACTGACACAAAAGAAAATCTACACAAAAGATATATTTATCATAATGCTGGAGTAACCTCACAAATGGCAAAAACGCATTTTTATAAGGCTGATTTTAGAACAAAGTTGCCTTATGAACCGTTTGAAAATGAATATCAAAAAGATAAGGCCAGCTACATTTATTTTGAAATAATTCAATCAATAGGTAAAAATTCTTGCTTGTATGAATAAAATAAGAGAAATAGTGCAGTCTTACGCTAGAATGGTAAACCCTACAGAGGAGCAAAAAAAAATAGCAGAGATTAGATTAAATACTTGTATAGGCTGTGAAGAATTCGCAAAAAACGCTGTTGGTATGCACTTTTGTAAAAAGTGTGGTTGTGCAACTAAAGCCAAAATATTCTCTCCCAGAGGTATGCAAGCGTGCCCACTAAATAAATGGTTTGTTTAAAACTTTAATATGCCTTATAGCTACAGTCTTTTTAAAAACGAAGTAAGAAATCACATAGTAGACAACTTCCCTACACAAACTAGAATACTAGATGTGGGAGCTGGCTCTGGTACCTACGGGCGAATGTTAAGACCACATTATGATATCGTTGATGCGGTAGAAATTTTCCCGAATTATATACAGATGTTCAATCTGCATGAGATTTATGGAAATATTCATATTGCAGATATTTTAGAATTTGATTATAGCAATTATAATTATGTAATTATGGGCGATATCTTGGAACATATTCCTACTGAAAAAGCACAAGATTTATTAAACCGTATGCACAATACGGGTAAAAAGGTTTTAATTGCTGTTCCCTATCAATATGAACAAGGGGAGGAGTTTGGTAATATTCATGAAACGCACCACCAGCCTGACTTAACAATTGGCGTTATGTATCAACGCTACCCTATGCTACGTTTGCTTTACGGGGATGACAAGTATGGTTATTTCATAAATTATGTACCTCCAATTAAGTGAAAATACCTATCATTATAAATAATAGAAATAGGCTAACCACCACTAAAAAAATGGTGGAAAAGTTGCTTTCTCTGAACCCTGATGAGCAAATAATCATACTAGATAACGGCTCCACTTACCCTCCACTTTTAGAGTGGTACACTTCAATTCAAGGCATTATTGAGGTCAGGATGCTTGCAAATGAGGGTCATTTAGCTCTCTGGGGTATTGGTCTTGATAAAGAGCTAGGAGATTTCTTCGTTTACACCGATTCTGATATTGAACTAGCACAAGACTTCCCAACAGACTGGAAGGAGCAAATGCTAAACTTGATAAACAAATACGAAATCAATAAGATAGCACTTGCCATTAAAATTGACGATTTACCCGACCATTATAGGTATAAAAATCAAGTTAAAAGAAATGAAGGTCGCTGGTGGCTAGAGGAGGTAGAGGAAGGTGTATATAAAGCTGATACGGACACCACATTCGCCCTAATGCGAAATATACATGACAATTGCTTTCCTAGTTTAAGGGTGGCTAGAAACGGCTTTTCTTGCCGTCATATTCCATTCTACATTGACCTAGATAACCTTGACCCTGAAGAAAAATACTATTTGGACAACCACGATTCAAGAAAAACAACCCAATACACAAAACAGCACATAAACCCAGAGATATATGGCGATATCTGATTTATCAACTATTCTACAAACTCCCCAAGTTTCAGCTGTAATGTGTACTTATGGTCGCTTTTCTTGCGTGGAAAGGGCTGTTAACTGCTTTTTGGCTCAAACCTACCCCAATAAGTTTCTTTATATCTATAATACTGACGTAGAAAGCCCTTATATTAGGACTTGGTTAAATGAATTTCAAGAAAAAGGAATATACTTCCTGAATAACAACATAGACAGTCAAACAAAGCTACCTTATACAAATGTGGGGGCTATTCGTAGGGATGCGTTAAGTTGGGCACGGAATATAAGCGGAAGAATCCCAGTTGACAGCAATTTAAGAGATAAGGTTAGATATCATTTTTATGATAAAAGTTATGTAGTCACTTGGGATGACGATGACATATTTTTACCTCACTACATGCAGCAAGCTGTTGACCGTATGCAACAGACGGGACTCCCCTCATTTAAACCAGAGAAGTCATTTTTTTACAGCGGTAATAATTTAAGGCTGGTAAAAAACACCCTTGAAGCATCTGTAGTAGCCTTATATAAAAAGGTGGAAGAATATGGGTACTTATTAGAAACTGGAAAAGAGGGGCTAGGCTGGTATACAAAGCTCCGTGATAACAAAGAATTAGACGAAAATGACTCTTATTATGTGCCTAGTTATTGCTTTAACTGGAACGATGGTCAAGAAATGAAGGCTCCCCATAAACAGTCAGGGGATATTAACAATCCAGATAATTTTGAAAACCATAAGAAACACTCACTAGATAAAGTGGATGGTAGGATAATTTTAATATGGGATGAAAAAAAAATGAGGGAAACCTACCAGCCTTATATTGAGTACTTCAATTCTAATTCGGCAGATTTCCCTCCAGAGTTGATTTCTAGATATCTCTCCTTCTGTTCAAATTTAAACGATTGACTCTAATTCTTTAGATATTTTTTTGCCTTTTAATTTAATTGCACCAGTAATAATTTCAGTTAAAATATCCCTGAAATCTTTATCCGTTAGGTACAAGTTTTGCAGTTTTTCAAAACCCCCAGCAGCATCCCCTTTCCAGTCCCAAGTTGTTTTGCCACCTTCGTTTCCGTCATGAACTGTAAATTCAAAAGTTGAAGTTTTAGGCAAATGATTAGTAAAGCCCTCTTCTTTTGATGTAACCGTTTTCGCTACTTGTTTTTCAAGGGTTGTAACTTGGTTTGTAGTGATATCATAAAATTTAACCACGTCTTTTCTAGGTCTTCCCCTCTTCCCTTTTGGTTTGGGAGGTGTAATCGGGTTTTTTCTAGGTCTTCCACGTTTTTTTTGTTTTGCTTCCATTTTTGTTGTTTTTGTTATCAATATTTACCTTCTTATTCAGCCTCTTCTGGAATATCTGGGAGGGCATTAAATGTGTTTATAGCAGAGGTTTGTTTGACGGGGGATATTTTCTTGCCGTCAACTATTTTTATAGTGTTGTCTTCGTCCAGCTGTAGGATTGCCCCACCTTCAAATCGGTTATCCATTTCAATAGCCTTATTACCATAGTAGTCCTTCGGTAGCATTTTAGATAGTTGCATCAGAGCTGTTTTCTTGACCATCCACATATTGGGGTCTTTTTTATCATTAAAGTATAGCTCATTATTATATCTAGATAGGGCTTGAATCTTAATGATATCTCCTTTTGATAGCACACAGAACTGATAATCTCCTGATTTCAGCTTGGCTACCGCATAGACGAACTTTAGGGTTTCAGCGTTTCTAGGCACTGAAAAGTTGGGCTTGTGTATGATATTTGGCTCCAGCCCGTAAATGGGCTCAAATTCATCCCCCTCATATACGCACTCCGTGTGAACTTTTGTAACCTCTCCTGACCGAAGAATAATGTTGACCAGCCCCTTGTACCCAATCATGGGGGTTACAGACATTTTCCCGTCAATCCGTCTAGGGATAAGGTAGAACTGACCTAGCATGTCAGAGGGAATCAAGCCTATTTCTGCTCCCGCTAGAATTGAGGCAAACATAGAGCTAGGATTCTCTAAAAAGGCTTGCTGTAGCTTCTCATTCTTTTTTATTTCAGATAGCACGATTTGGACAAATTGAGCTGGCTCAATGTTGTGCTTCTTCAGAAGGTCTGGTAGAACATTCTGCTTATAAGTGTCTAAATACTGACCGAATCTTTGAGAGGCTGTAAGCGGTTTAGCTTTTTCTGGAACTTGTGGTTTTTCTTGCTCTGGTTGTAGTGGTAATTCGGTTTGGGTTTCTTTTGATGGTTTTTTTTCTGGTTTCATATTATTTGTTGGTTCTATACAATTTGGTATAACACTCTTTTACTTCACAGTAGTATCTAACGGAATTAACATTATAAGGTAGATATACAATCTTCTGACACAAAAAACAGCGATATCTATACTTAAATGTCATTTAGTAAAATTTTCTTTTCTTCTTTTGTGAGTTTTGATGTGATGTCAATTTCTTGTCCGTCTGAAAGTAAAATCTTTACCGAATCAATTTCTCTTTTAATTTCTTCATCCTCATTAAACTCATGGTACCCGTGACACTCTTCAACTCTAGTAGGGTTACGCTTGTAAGTGAAGGTTACAGTTACATAAGTTTCAAAATTAAAGGTATCATTTTCTTGGTAATTATTAGACATAAAATTACTTTAAATGAATTATTATTTTATTTTTTATAAGTTTTGCTTTTGCCATTCCTTCAAATAAGAGAACATTATCATAGAGTTCTGAATTTGTAAATTCGTCTACCATTTCAACTTCAATTGATATATCATTATTCAAGATAAATTCAATATCACTAGGAGTTATTAAATCATAAATGAAATCAGTTGGCTTAATTCCCCAACCGTGAGCAATATAACCTATTTGTTTATGCTCAAATATGGTTCCGTCTTCTAATTCAACTTGTGGCTTTCCGTCTACGATTGTGAGGATGGCGGGGCTTGTCATCAGTAGTGTATTTGTTCAATAAGAGGGACTGTTGTTTTTTTATCACAATTATCATTGAAAGCACATTCTTTACAACGAAGGTAGCTGGGTCTGGCTTCTAGGGCTTCAGGGTTCTTAAAATGGTAATCTACATATTTAAGCATTTTAGGTATAGTGATTGACCCATGCAGATTAATGTGTTCTTCTTGGATATTAACCTTAATTATTTTTGCTTTTTCAGGGTCTTTAGCAGAAAATATAAAAAAATAAAAAGGCATGTTTTCATTCCCCGATAGCTGGCTCATTAAATATTTGTAATGTATGGGCTGTAAGAGAAGTTTGGACTTGTAGACCAAAGATTCTGTATGCCATCCGTACTCATTGAACTTGTCATCAAATAAGCTAGAGTATTTAATGTCAATGATACATTCTTCCCCATTCCAATTAGCACGTATATCTGATATACCGCTGACCCCGTTGTGTGACATGTATTCTCCATACTTAATAACAGTTATATTATGGTCTTTAATCATTTTTTTATATAGCTCTGCTGACTTGGTAGCCCTTTCATAATCTACCGCCATCTTTTCCTTTGCAGTTCCCTTGTAAACTAATTCTGGTTCTGGAATAGGGTCTCCGTCTCTCACATATCCCGTGCACTTATATTCAAAGTATACACCCAACTTTTGAGTGTCGCTTTGCGGTGTGGGGAGTTTTTGGAAATACTTTTTGTGTAGGGCTAGACCACAACCTTTTACGTTGTCATCGTAATAATCAAGATACTCTTTTAGTAAGCTTTGACTTAAATTTGGTTTTTGCATTTTTTATGGTTTTTTTTATAAATCTAGTAATATCCATTATTACGAAAGCGACATTCATTAAAATATATACGATTACGAAAATAGGTAAGCATACAAAAATAGTATAAAAAATAGAGGCAATGAAACCAGCTTTTGTAGTGCTAGTACGATTCATCCTCACTAAAAAATGTTCTTTTGACATCTTTTACTGCTTTAGCTTTTTTAATTACTTCCATAGCTTCCTCAATAGATGAAAATTCAACCACTATAGCTTCATCTTTTAAAATATCTTCGTTTTTAAATTTATGATTTTCGCAGTATAAATTCTCTCCCGTAGTTAAAAAAATATTTTTAGAATAATCATAAGCACTGGTTACTTTAATTATGCTACAGCTTGTAAATTCTTTATGGAAGAATCGGCAATTACCGCACTTCCGAATCATGGGTAAGCTTTTTTGGTTTAAATAAAATTCCATTATTGGCTTATTTTCAATCTAAGTTATTAAAAAAGTGTTGTTTGTGTATTATAATTCTTGTCTTCCTCTATTTTGTATACGTTTTCATAGAACTTCATGGTTAGTTCATTCAACTTATTTAAAAAAGTGACGGTCTCTGCTATTACCGTACTTCTGGATTTAATCAATGGTTTTCTTGTTTTAGGGTCTATTTCAAATTTAACCATGCCATTGTTTTTAAAATTTGTCATTAGGGTTTTGCAATCCTTTTGCATGGATTCAATGTGGTCTCTAAACATTTTTTTATGGCTTTCCATTTCAAGTACTGTTTCGGAGTGGTTTTTAGATAGCCCATCAATATTTTCAAACAGTATCTCTAAAGCTATCCCCTGAACTAAATAACCCAGTTTCCGCCTATTCACCTCTGTCATGTCTGGGTAGGATTCGTCAAGCTTTTTTTCTATAGCCTCAAAAAGTTTGTTTTTAAGAGTGTTTTTCATAGTTTTACATCAGATTCATTGTCTTCTACCACAATTTCGGAACAGCAGTCGGTTTGTGCCTACTGCTTTTCTTTTTTAGGTAATATGACCTGATATTCAAATAAGCCCTTGCTCCTATCCCCCCTAGCCCTTCTGTTAACCTCATGGCTTCCATATTCTTTCCTCCTGAACAGCCGTAGACCCGCTGAAATGCTGGCTTGTGGGGCATTTATAGCCTCTTCTATTTCAGATAGGGTTCTCCACTGCCCGTCCCTCATAAGCTCATAAATCTTCTTTATTTGACCCTTGAGCCTTTCTTTGTCAAATACGGGGTCATAGGTCTCACCATAAAACACTGGGTTAGCAAAAATGTCAAGTTGCTGAAGGTTGGGTTTTTCTTCTTTTTTCATGATTATAATTTTTGAGTTGTTCTTTTTCTGGTTTGCTGGGTTCAACAAGTTGCTTCCATTCTAGCCCAAATATGTCAAGGTATTCTTGAACTATTTTTCTGTTTTCAGGCTTATCTAGATAATAAATGCAATCGGTCTTATAGCATATAAAATCCTCTGCCAACATATTTGCGACTGTCATCATGTAGTTGTAGCACGTATATCGGATATTATTGTAGACTTTTTGAAGTATTGGGTCATATTTAAGAACTATGGTTTTATTGGTCATTTTACCGTCCTTAATGACCTGATATTCTTTAGAGCTGGCTAGATTGGCTAGGGCTGCAAGCCTTATAGCCTTATCCTTAATAAGTAGACCTTTGGTGTAAGTTTTCTCTGAAATAGCCCCTTGCATGTAGGCTATTCTCCAGTAAGCGTGGTTTACATCAGTGGCAGTAATCTTGCCCTGATAGTCCAGTAGTTTTTGGTTCCAGAAGTTAACGGGTAGCCTATCTAATGCCTTAATACGCTTGTCGGAAATGAATTCCCTGACATCGTTCATGACAGACCTGAACACCCACATGCCAGAGGTGACTTTCTTGTTTTTAGACGGGAAGAGGAACTTTCTGTTCTGCCAGATAATTTCATCTGAAAAGGAACCTTGACGGTAATAAACTATCCCCTTTTTCCCCTTCAGCCTATCTAGTATTACATTTTTTTGTTCGTTTCTTAAAATGGTAAATCCATTCTGGTTTGACATTTTTTATGGTTATTTTTTTAGTTGCATCAATGATTTTTTTTGTGCTTCAAACTCTTCTTGAGTTATAAGCTTGGCTTTGTATAGCCTCCTTAATGCGTTTATTGAATTTCTTAACTCTTGAGCAAGCTTTTTTTTCCTTGCTTCTGGTTTCTGTTCAGCTTCCTTTTTTGCTGCCCTCTTCCGTTTTCTCTTTTCTTTTAATAGTTTATTAAACCTTTCTGCCAGCACTTCCCTTACTTTCTCTACTTTCTTTTCTTCCTTTTTAGGTAGAGTAAAGTCAGCTGGAGTATTATCAGCTTCAGCCTTGTTGTTAATAGAGAGTACGAACTCAACAAAATAGTTTTCAGCTTTGCCATCGTTTGGTTTTTTATATTTTAATTTAACTACACCACTAAATTCAGCCATTCCAGATTTATTCTCATTTAACTCTTTTCTAATGTTCTCAATTATTTTGCGAACTCCACTGGAATAATATCCGTAATTATTTGTATTAAATATTTGAGTTTTACCCAGATACCCAGCATTTACTCTTACGTCAAGACAATCTGGTAAAACCGTCCTAATATGATTGTCAATCTCATAATATTCTATAAAGGCAAGGTAGGCTTCCGATAAATATAGAGGGTTACATATTTCTTTAGGAGCTAAGTCCTTAATTAATCCACTTACCTCTTTTTTTATTTGCTTTTGTGATAGGGGTAGCCCACCCTTGAACTTTGGATAAAGTTGCTCCGAAACTAATTTCCTTTTTCCCGCTAAACTTAATTTCTGCTTGGTCTTACTTTTCTTATTCTGCTCCGATAGTTGCTTCAATAAAAAGTTGTAGAGTTTTATCCCTTTTAGTTCGCTAACGGGTACTCTCTTCTTTTTACTGGGCATCGGAAAAAATTAATTAGGGAAGACAAACTTAATCAATCTAACTCAATGAATTTTTATACTTCATAACTATTTCTGAAAGTCTTGCCCCTAATAAATGTACCCTCTCTTCGGGATGCAACTTAAAGCGTTTTTTTAGCCACTTATCAACAAGTATTGAGCATACACACAGTTGTACATAAAGCTCAATTTGGTGGTTTTTGGCGTTATAAACATCTTTCCAATGCTTACCAATTGAAGCACTTACATTTACAAACACCCCTTCAAATATTTGATAAGGGTTATCAGAAAAATTTAAACCTATCTCATATCCCTTCTCTTCATTCCTTATCCAAACACTTTCTTTAATCTTTTGCAATATCCTCTGGTGAAGGACTGCTCTTCTGAATGTTGCCATTAGGGTATTTTGAGATTTTAGAATAACGTTTGATAAGCTCAAATGACATAAATCTTTGAAGCTCAAAACCTTGCTGTTTGAAGTTTAAGAAAGTTCCATAGTCCTTTATTAAAGTAATAGGAAATTTAAAATGTTCTGTGTCATCTACAATAATGTATACATATTCAACAGACAAATACGCATCATTTAAAATTGTCCAATTAAAGCCGAATGATTTAGTTTTTCTATGTAAGTGTTTAGCTGTGCTTCTCTTACAATAAAAAGTTCGGTCATTAAAATCAAACGACCCAAGTTGTCTGGGACTATTTTCTTCTTTTAGTTTAAGATGAACATTGGCTGATTGGTGTTGGTCGTTTTCATCATAGAAAACACGCAAATACACCTTATTGCCAGCGTTGTCTTCGTTGGCGAAGGTTTTTGTATACAAATTCATGGTTTTTAATTTTTATGGTTTAAGTAAGGAGGAAGTGAATCTCATTCCATTTACGGGTGCGTAGCATTTCAAGCTGAAGCGTTTTATCCTTGTCCTTAACCTTCTCACTATAAAGCTTGATTAAGTTATCTACTGCTTCAAAATGAAAGTCGTGGTTGCAAGTTTCTATTATTTTAGATATCCACTGAAATAGGTCTCTTTCCTTTTCCATAGCTCTAATTTAATAATTATCCACCATATTTTTATCAAGGATATATCGTATCGCTTCTTTTACGGCTTCCAATTTAGATATAGGAACCCTGAAGGTTAGCACCTTCGTAGTTTCTCCATACTTCTTTTTACGTCCAGCGTTACTTCTAGCTCCACCCCAATTAGGGTTTTTCTGTTTGGTTTTTTTAGTTGTCATTTTTATGGTTTTATTTATTTGGGAAATACTTTCTGTGGCGTTCCTCTAAAAAGTCATACACTTTCTGAAGCGTGTCTATGTAGAGGTCTGGGTGAATTAGGGAGTTCTTATTGTATTCCCTAAACTCTTCCTTGTTGTTGATTAAGTCCTTGCTGAATGAATAAATCCTCTCTTTAAGGATAGCAACCTCTATTTCGTCTAAATTGTTAATTAGAGCATAAAGGTCATTGTGATTGACTGAAGCGTTTTTCTTCATGGTTTTTGTTTTTATGGTTTTGAAAATGATTACGAAAACATTTTACGACCCATGTCCATGAAGTGATTAAAATGGTCTTCACCAATTTCTTCAATCAATTCATCTTTTACACGGGTATACTCTTCATTAATTTTTAGTAAGCCAGCAAAAAAGTTATTGCTGTTTCTGTTTTTCTCTTGATACTCTAGTAATTCCCAATTAACGTCAACAAGATTTCTAAACAGCTTTGATGCTTTTTCAGTTAGAGGAGGGAAGCTTTCATTTTTCATGGTTTTTGTTTTTATGGTTTTTATGTTGAGATTATGAAATAAATCTAGTAGAACGTGGGTTCATATATCCATTCTCCGCTAGCCACTCTTTAAAGGTCAATCCAGAATAGTTGCCGTACCATTTATTTAATAGCATATTCTTTCTTTCACACAAATCTTTAGCCCAACGATAGACTAATTCAGTCTGCTCAAAATCTGCAAAATGGTACCTAATATACTCTTCAAGAACATCTATAGAATAAACCCAGCGGTGATACTGTTCGTTTTCAATTTGCTTGTTTACCCATTTGTCAGATAATCTTCTATACTTATACTTTTTAATACGATTAAATTCAGATGACATTTCATCAATGCTGACTTTTTGATACTGACTCTCTACAACTTTGGCAATTAGATTCGCTGTCATGGTTTATTGTTTTTATGGTTATTTGATTGACAATTCTGCTACTACTTGTTGTCTTGGGATGAATGTTAGGGATATGCACATATTGCCATTACGACCTTTTTTATATGATACCTCAATACTGCCGTAATTTCTAATTATTTCATTACAATAATATCCTCCCCCTTGAATCCATTTCTCATTCAGTTTAGGCAAAATGAAATTTGCATCTTTATTAGATACCCATGCGGAATACTGAAAACCATCCTTTGCACTACCCCAATTCAAAGGAGTATTTATCTTATCTAATTTGTTTGCAACCCAATAAAATCCGTACTCTTCTTTTTGTGTGATAAGTAATTGAAAAACCTCCTTAATCGTAGGTGCGTTTAACTTGGAGTTGGGTTGATTCTGATTCATGGTTTGTTTTTTTTATGGTCTTGAAAACGATTACAATGCAATTTAGTGAGTATTTCGTATACAAAACAAATTTTTCTTTTTAAATTCAACAAATTTTCCACATTCCCAAATGTGTATATTTATTGTAAATCAATAGGTTAGACCTGATTTCGTACACATAAAAAAAGTTTGTAACTTGTGCTTATTACGGCCAAAAACCCGTACAGAATCATGAAAAAAAGCTATCTATTTGGTATCGTAGGAGGTGTGCTAGTTATTGGTGCAGCCTTTTACCTTTTCCAAAGATTCAAGAAAAAGTCAGAGGCAAAGCT
>SXGQ01136027.1_pt1 | contig 47211 bp, 54 predicted proteins | sample 3178371 | NCBI WGS metagenome assembly SXGQ01 (sample SAMN11356859, study PRJNA531348) | freshwater metagenome | isolation source: freshwater sample F1-20 | place: China: Fuxian Lake, Yuxi | collected 2017-12-25 | reverse complement strand
TTCCGGCTGGTCTATGAAGTCGTCTAGTTGCTGCTCTGTGAAGATCTGTCCTTTGGCGTCTGCGAGAAATTTTGCGTAGACGACTATTTCCTGTCCGCAGGTTCTGCAGATTTCAATCGACATATTCTCTCGACCTATCGGTGCGACTGTCTCGAGAACGAAAAGGGTTACGTTTTTCAGCGGTATTACTTTCATACTAGTCGGTCTAGGTTCTTTCTTCTTCTGTACTTCTTCTTTGAATCTTCGATATACTTCTCCGGTTCGTTCCAGTGTCCACTACGGAAGAGTAGTAGTGTGGCGTCCTCGAGATTCTCAGCTATACAACTATCACAGATTGCGATTATGAAAATATCTGTGTCGTGTGCTGATCCGAAACCTGCGTGGATTAACTGTACGATACCACCATTAACCATCTCGTTATCCACTGTGAGTGTTCTACCATTTCTGTGCTCCTCTCTCCATAACATATCCTCCTCGGATTTTTCACCGAGTTGACCATCCATAATTGGATCGTATGGAGTTATTTTGTCTTGTTTACAACAGATACAGTACATTCTTTTTAGGTTTAGTTTGACCAGTTTTGTTTTATGTCTTTCAGTAAGTCAGACTTCATCTCACCGAAAGGTTTTGAGAAAAGGAATGCACCATTTTCTATACCGTAACATTTTGCGAGGTATTCGTCTATATGTGTCTCCGACAATTTGTCGGTTTTTTTGAATATTCCGGAGTTAGCATAAGTAGCTCCGTTTCCTGGGTGGTTGAACCAGATGTTGAAATTGTCTACATTGAATATTATTTCTTCCAAAGGAATAACTCTCTTTGGTTGTTTTTCGTTTTTACTCAATAGTGAATCAATTATACTTTTCATAATCAGATGTTTTTAAGTATTCGCTCGATTGATAATGGATATTCTTTTTCAAGTTTACGTACTCTTTCACTTAGTATCTCTGGTGTGTCACCTGGTAGCACCTGACAACGGTATTGATCTATTATTTCACCTTTATCATATTCTCCGTTCGCCCAATGTATCGTTATTCCGGTCTCTGTGTCTCCGGACTCAATCACGGAACTATGTACATTCATTCCGTACATTCCCTTACCACTGTGTTTCGGTAAAAGTGATGGGTGTATATTGACAACACGGAACATATCGGTGATGTCTTTTGGTACCATCAGTAGAAATCCTGCAAGAACAATAAGTGTCGGGTTCGCTTTTCTCAGAAAACTTATAAAACGTCCTGAGTTAATCTCTTCATTATCTACGACCAGACATTTCGTACCGAGGGAGTTTGCTACCTCTACAACTCCAGCGTCTTTATTACTCGAGATAACTCCTATTATTCCAACCTCTTCGGAACCTGTAAAATGTTCGATTATGTTCCGTGCATTCGATCCGTTCCCGGACGCCAGTATTAGTATAGTCTTCATATTTAGTTTAGATAGAAAACTTCAAAGTCCTTAGTTGCCATTTGTCCAATCAATACTTGGAAAGCAACGAACTCATTACGAACAGTTATTCCTGATATTTTGTCTGTTAAAAACATATTAGTTGAATTTACGTGAATAATAAACGATTTCGTGTGCCAATGCTGCAATTTCTATCTGTGTAAGTATCATAGTTTCTTTCTTTTTTTACAAATATAAGAAAAAATATTAATCAATACCCAGACTATCGATTTTTATTTCCCTGTTGAGTTTTTTCTTGTATGCGAACACCCTTTCAACCATATCCATCGACTCGCCTACGAGCTCGTCGTCGAACTCGTTAATGTCCGGTACTTTCTCGCCGTGAATCAGGATCATAGCCTCGTTCACGAAAATCCACTTCCTTTTCGGATAGTTTTGGCTGTGGAACGCCGCCTCGTCGAGGCCTGCCTTTATTAGTGCATCTTTAAGCTTGGCAGGTGTATGGAAAGTGGCACTTAGGAATCCGTTGTTCTGTTTGAACAGAGTGATGCAATCACTCTTTGTCAGCCCGAATGAGTTGGTATACACGAGGTCAAACGCAGCCTCTGTGCTTTCGAACTCCAGGGTTACGTCCTGGAATCCGTCTACGAAGAATACCGCCTTTGTCATACTACTTGTTTGAGAGTATCTTAGCGTTCTCAGTCATTGCCTCCATCATATCTAACATAGCTTGTTGTTGTGCAACATATGCTTTTTGAAACTTGATAGAGTTTTCCATAAATTTTGTCCATTTTTCAGTATCTGCAGACATTGCATTTTGTACAGCATTATTAAACATAAAGTTTTGCATTTTAGACATTCCATCTGCTGCTTGATTTTGAATTGCATTCAAATCTGGTGTCATCTTTTGCTGGAATTTCATCCAGTCTTCCATCATTTTGTCGAACATAGTTTTTAGTTTAGTGATATTATTGTATTTCTTGCTATTTCTCTTATTGAATTATCTGTACAATGTGTGATGACTAATACTGAATGTTCCTCACTATCGTCCCAAATAATTGGTAATTTTATTCTATCTCCTTTTGACCACTTACCATCATCTGATGTTTCTGTCAATAATATAACTGCTAGATATGGCTTTCTGTGGTGTGACCACTCATACTCTTCAAGTATTGTGCTCAATGTATACTCTTTATTTTCTTCTGAAATTTTAAGTTCTAATTCTTGACCTTCTTTATATGAATACCAATCTATCATAGATTTTTATTTTTTTGTTCCGCTAATGTCCACTTCTTTGTGAACATAGAGTGTTTTATGAATACCGGAAGTGATATTTGATGTCCGATGTCCTCTATAGCCAGTTGGACTTTGCTGTAAATTCCGTTGCTACGTAGGAACTCGTATGATCTTTCTGGATCCACCACGTCATCGTTCTTACCAAGTACTATGAGTATGTTTGAGTCGAAGTCTTTGTTGAGTTCGTATCCGAAGTCGTCGTATCTGACACCAAATGCCGGGTTGAAACACAGTGCATCCAGGCTGTTTTTTGTCGCTAGATAGAAGGCCATTTGACCGCCCATTGATGAACCGATAACGTGTGTAATACCTTCTGATTTGATTATTTCATCCAATTCTTTGAAAAGATTTTGTCTTTTCGTATCATCTTCCCAATCGATATGTGGTGCTATTACCTGTCCGAAGATTTCTTCGAGTGCTTTCACCTTTACTGGAATTGGTGAAGATTGGAATCCGTGTATGTATAATGCCTTCATAAGACGAATATAAGTATATATTTTAAATAAAAACAGATAAAGGCGGAAATGTTTCCGCCTTTTTGTTCTATTTTATTCCGAGTTCCTGTAACTTTTTGTCTCTCACAAACCCTTTCAGATTATTAAGGTCATGATCCTCGATGAAGACCAACTCCGTTCCTTCTGTGAAGTCCAGGAAAGGTGCACCTGATCCCTCTGAAGTATGCATCAATTCCTCATTGTTGTCGAAATCAGTAGCGTAGCCTCCTTTGTCGAGTTCGATACCAACACTTATTGTGCCTTTGAAGTCAGGTATCAACAAAGCATCTGTTGCCTCCAATCCAAATCTTCCCTCTTCTCCTTCCTCATCTAAGAACTTCTTATATTTCTCAAAGGTTGTGATTGATACAAAACCTGCAGTTTCCATATCGAGTACGTAGTTTCCTTTTATTCTCAATCCGAGTGTAGCGTAGTCGTCCGTCAGAGTTACATCTGCGTCTCCGTAGTCTCCAATCGATGGTTCTGTCCAGATTACGAGGTCGGTTGGCTCGTCGAAGGTCATAAGTTCCTTTGTGTGGTAGTCCGATCCTGGTTCTGTGTCTTCATCTTCATCATCCTCGTCCTCCTCTGGTGATAGTAGCGATTTAGGATAACCTAAAAGGTTCTCAATCTCGTCTTTATCTTCTTCTCCTTCTTCACCTCTTTCTGTGAACTTACTAGTATAAGAGTTCGAGTTAACAAATTTGTCGAATTCTTCGTCTTGTTCAAATCCCTTACGTAGAAGTTTTGCAGTAATCTCGTGCCAGTTCAACTCACCTGTATATGTGATAACAATTACTCCATCCTCTGGTGTAATCTCGAACTTTCCAGTCGGGTCGATTGACTTTACGTCTTTTATAATTTTGTTGAGTTCAATCTCCTTTTCTTGATCCTCGATAGAATAATCTTCTCTTTTATCGGTAATTCTAATCTCATAGAAACCAGATGTAAGTTGTGTGAAAAGAGCCTCTTTATTCAATTTCAATAAATCAGCAATTTTATCTGCAACGTGTCTTGTACTTTCGTCAAGACCTGTGTCGTGTTTTTTCTCTTCTGATACTTGAAAAACAATACCATTTGGTTCTGCTGAAGGTGTCATTGTTTCAAGTCGTGTGTTTAGAATCTTTAACTCTTCTTCTGTTTTTTTAACTTTGGCTTCGGCAGTTTTTAACTCGAAGTTTGTTTTAGTCAATTCATTCTCAGCTTTCTCAATACGATCTTTTAGTTCATTAACTTTCTGTTCATTCATTTTACGGAAAGATTCTTCGATGTAACTCTCTGAAGATGTTTTCAACTTTTCGTTTGGTTCTGATGGGTTCTCAATCTCTTCGGCGATAATCTCTGCATCGTCTTCGGAAAGTTCTAAAGTGTCCTCATCACTACCGAAAAGTAAGTCGAGTGCATTAAGTCCTTTTTCGGAAATCTCAGGTTCTTCTTCAAAAAGCGAACGTAGTCTATCAATTGGTTTTTGATGTTCGACCTCTAAATAGCAGATGTGTCCATCCTCATCTTTAAATGTAAGACCAGATGCCACAAATTTGTGTGCATAACCTGTTACCTCAGTTTCTTCAATCTGTGTGATAAGACGTTTCAACATTGATTCATCTGCGATGTTTGTACCAATTTCTTCGAACTCAATTGTTCCTTCGTCACAGATTGTCATTTTGAACTTAGACTTGTCAAATAATCCTGATAACTGAATACCATCGATATATGCTGTTTCACGGAAAAGTCTAACTTTACCCTGTGTTGCAGACATAAAGCTGATGAACTTTCCTTTTGTTTTGAACTTACCAATTACTGGTGCCTTATCTTGCTTTTCAATTTGTTCTTCCATTTCCATTATGAGTAGTTTTATACAAATATAATGCTTTAAATGAAAATGCCACCCTTTTAGGTGGCATTTTTTTTATGCTGTGACTAATTCAGTACCACTTTTTGCTAATACCTCAATTTTACCTCTAATTTCCGTTAGTGATGTTTCGTTATAAAACTTACCATCTTGATAAATTATTTGAAGTAATCCCTCTTTTTCCTCGTCTAGTTTACACTGAACGCTAACTGAGTGGTCTCCGTCTTCGGTTTCGTGTACTGCAATGAGTCCTTTCAAAGACTTCTTAGTCCCATCGTCTGAGATTGGATCTTTGTAGATATCGTGTGCAACACCGTTTGCCTCAAACCATGCACCTTTTGCTGCAAATCCAAAAGTATCCCGTGTATTGTATTGGTAAGTATAACTTCCCACCCCAAGTACGATGTTCGTTGCTGCGAAACCTTTGGCTGCTAATCTCTCGTATATTTCTAACTGACGGTCTGTTGTGATAGAGTCACCGTAGATTGCACCAATATGTGGATCTAACACTTTGTATCCTTGTTCATTGATAGTTCCACCGAAGATGTCCCATAAACACTCAATCAATCCTTTTGTGTAAAACTCAGGGTAGAATGCTCTTTTTTCGTTATCTGTGAGTTCTGTTCTTCCGTGCCCACAAATGATTTCAACTGGATCTCCAGAGTCAGGTCTGATTACTAATTTACCATCACGTCCCATAATTTGGTCCTTCAAATCGAAACAATATCCACCATCTCCTGGTTTTGCAACCTTTGTGATATCGAAAGTGTCCATCACAACTGAAAGAATACCTTTATTGAATTTATTCATCCAGTCCACAAGCATTTGTTTCTCACCAACTGTAAAGATTTTAGTTGTTGATACAGAGTGTTCAGATGCGTTAACTGAATTGATTGCCACCTCATTCTCAGGTTCTAAGTAGAAGTACCTTGCGGCTTCAATTACTACTAATGTATCGGATCCTCTGAACGATGTTGCGTGTCCTAAACCGGAAGAGACCATTGTCCATGGATCAATTCCACGTGCAGAGAAGTCGTGTGCTAAGAAAGGAATCAACCATGTGTTAGCAGGGTCTGTCTTCAAAACCCACTCATAAAGGTTTCTATTATATTTGAGTGCGATTGTGGCAGATGTGGCAGGTTTCCACGCCAATGATGAAACAATTGTTTCTAAAAATAGTGTAAGCCACGCATATCCTTTTTTGGTATTGATAAAAGTCATATGTGGTACATTAGGTCTTGTCTCAATTCCCTCTGGAAGTGATTTAACCCTTACTGGTAAGTAACCCAATTTGTGTAAGTCGATAAAGTGGTCACCATTGTAGTCCATACCGAGATAGTTAATCATATCTCTCACAAACTTCTCCGCTTTTTCAATCGGTTGGTTAAAGAAGTTCTCCGTGAACTCGTCATGAATCCATCGCCAAGTTAGTTGTTGGCCAAATGATACAATCTTACTAATACCCTTAGGTGCGTGTTTTGTTGAACGTGGTATCCATGTACCGTATAAGAAATCTGTTCCTTCTGCGAGCATCGATTTGTGCCCAATTTTGTAGCCGTCTGTGTAATACAGTGTTGTAGGTTTAAACATTTTGTTTGGTTTTTGGTTTTATTTTTGTTAATTATTCTTTGTCCTCACCCTGTAGTATGAGAGTGTAACTATTTCCGAACAAGCGTCCTTTGATCTTATACTCCACAAATATGTACTCGTACAAAAAACCATCTCCGGTGTAGTGTTGGAAGTAGGTGAACGTCATCCACTTGAGTTTCGGGTCTTCTATCGCGTCGGCGACTTCTTTGACTAACACTATGTTGTCGAACGCGGACTGTGAGCACTCACAACACTCTACCTCGTCAAATATCCTTACTACGAAGTCGTGTTTCAGTGTATCTGTCATATAGTAACAGAATAGTCCAATCGACTGGTCGGCTCTCGGGTTCGAGATTTCGTCACTTATCACCAGGTTTGCAGGTTTGTATGACTTTGTTCCTTCGAGTGCATCGTTTCTTCGGTCAATGGCCTTCGAGTTTATCTTCAGGTTTATTTCACGGTTTGTCATGAACACGCCACCGTTTCTTATGTCCTCTGCGATTGTTTCGATTATGGTGTCGTAGTCACCTCCGTTCTTCAGGTAAGAGTTTGCAGTACCTTTTGTGACTTTGAAGTACTGTGCTGGATCGACCTCTTCGTAGTACGTAGTATCACCATCTGTCATAGTCGAGTCAGTCTGTACAAGACCAAAAAAAGGTAAAGATAGTATCAGTACCAAAAATATTTTCTTTATCTCCATGAGTCGTTGTATTTACTAGCACGCTTACCTCTGATTCTGTACATAGCAGTCTCGAGTATATCGAGTGCCTCGTGAAGACCTGCTCGGTCGTCGATGAATATGTTGGCGTATATTTTGGTCGTATTCCCATACTCTAATTGGATGGGAGTTTCATTAATCCTGTCTATCTCAAGACCCTTAGACTGACAATATGTCGAAATCTCTGGATACCTGTCTTCGTGACATGATGTAAAGATAACAATGTATGCTCCTGTTTCCTTTGCAACTTTTAGTATTTTTATTACTGATTCAAAATTAAAGTCGTGCTCACGCCATGGTGAAATTGTATCATCATAGTCGACACCAATTATTATTTTTCCGTGTTGTTCCCACTCAGATTCAAGACGATCCACATACCTGATTGCTGGATTTTCTTTGTTCATATCTGTCTATTATTATGTTCTTCCTCTATTCCTTTGACAAGTTTTTCATTACAAAATGATTCTTCTTCAAATACTCCACCAATAATAATAAGTAATATTCCTGGTAATGAAATTAAGAAGGAAGGTATTATAAGAATCATTCCTAATATACTAAATATGTTTCCTAATATGTTCATCACTTTTCTCATACTTCGTATATTCCTGGTTCATCGGATTCGTCTAAAAAGCGTCCTAATTTAACCATCGTCGGACTTACAAGCTCGTGAGTCGAAGACTTACTCACATTCTCTATCTCACCGGTTGTGAATGCTGTTCTTACGGAGTTCGGTATTCCCTGTACCTCACAAAGCTCTGAGTACCTTCTATGCATCTCCTCCGCAATCTGCCTTACTGCCTCTGGTTTTGTTGTACACCCAGGATGTACATCCTTGTCCATCGGTATTACAATCTCTTCCACAAACTTCGAGTTTATGTCTGTGACGATTGATGCCACATTGTCCTGGAAGGACTTCGGCGTCTCCGACAGGAAGTAACAATACTTTATCCATGCACCCGGTACACCGTCCTTAGGGCAAATTTTTGTATATATGACTCCGTATTCCATTATACTGTCTGTGTTTTGTTGAAGACCGTTCCTTCTAATAGGTACACTAAATCGTATGTTGTTAGATTGTTGAGTTCGTAGTAACCAAACTTCGAATTGGTCGTGAATATCCTGTCATAATACTGCTCTAACTCAGTGTTTGGATTTTGTACCGTCATATGAGATACTGCCAAATAAAGCTTACCTGCGTTTCTTTCCTTTAGTAGTTTAGCTAATCCTACGAATGTTCCTCCAAACACACATAGGTCGTCAATTACTAAGATGTCTTTTCCCTCGAAATCCTCGTTCTCAATCACCTGCGTAAGCTTATGTGTGACCAGGTCCCGGGACTTACTCGCAGAGTATACCTCACCTTCAAATTTTATTTTGTCTGCTAATTTGTTAATCCATTTGAATGATCCCGCGTCAGTTGAGAGTATTACTGGTTCTTGTCCTAAGTCCTCGATTACCTTAGATATGAATGCACTATTGTCAATCAATTTAGCGTTTCTTACACCCATTCCAGTAGAGTCAGAGTGAGGGTGAAATATTGTTACCTTACTGAAATTACAAGAGTTGATGAAATCTGCAACAAGCTTCAATTCGAATGACTCGTTGTCATTGAACCTACGGTCATGTTGTTGTTGAAACATACACGGTATGAATAATTCTACGTCTGTAATGTTATTATAATCACATACATCTTTAATTGATTTTATGAAGAATAAATCTTCATATGAGTTTATTCGTTCTACTATTTGTGGATTACTGAAGTCATGTACCTCTGCATAAATACCACCGTCTGGATATTTTTTTCTAGTATATTTCATACTACTAATATAAGGATTTTTATATATAGTTGATGAAATACTTAAAAATGTTCGAGAATTTTTCTGAGAACAAAGATGTTCAGGAACTATGGAAAATAAATCCTGATGAAAACATACAATTGTTGATATCCTGTTTAGATGAGACCGGTCTTGATGGTCTGGTAGATTACACTATATACTACGCAGTGTTGGAAACCGTAGAGGTTAAACGAGCTCCCGGTCTTCCCTCTTTCGGAAGCAGACATTTTCGTGCTTGTTTCGTACAAGACGACGAAAAGTTGCGTATCGATGATGTTTATGAACAACCCTACTATGCACTACCTGGACTTAGACCAGAGTCTTCGGAGGAGTACATCGAGCGCTTGAAGTCTTCGGGCCCGAGCGAGAGTTTTATTCCGATGATTGAGGTAAGAGTGACCGGTCTTGACGAAGACCAGGACGATCAGGTTGCTGAGTTCAGTCGTCTCTATGGTGAGAGATTCAGAGAGTATTTTGGACACATTTACGACATAGACGAGACTGATTGGACAACGTCAGATGGCTACAGCATGACGCTACATATGGTCATCTAAGCAGTGTGTCTAACATCCTTTCACGCCACTCCTGAGTTCCGGGCGTTAACAACTCGTATTCCATAAGCCACTCTTCTGTAGTTATCATACTTTTTATTTCGTTAACAAACTCAAACCAATAGAACTTCCAGTCGTAGGTTGCTATGTGAACTTTCTCTGGATTCGTCTTTTTGAAGTCTTCAATTGATTTAGTAACTTTCTCGAACTTACCATCTCTATCCGGAAGACCCGTTAGTACCACTTTACAATTCCTCGATATTAGGCCTGGCCATATACCCCAGAATAAATCAACTCCATAAAACTGAACACCGTCTACAATCAGTAGGTCCGGACTGACTAATAACTTTTCCATATCGAAGATTCTGACCGTACAACCATTGTCGAACCTTATGATTGCGGCGTCCCTCTGGTTTAGTTCGTCGACTACCTCCTCCACTTCGGTCACGCCACTCTGCCTGTGGTAAGGACAAAGTTCTATTGCCTTGAGTATTTTCCTGGTCGCACCATATATGTCTTTTGTAACGAAGCCTATACTCTTATCCCAGTTGGTGGCGACGTAGTGTGTGACGTAGGTTGCGAGTGTTGACGTAGTACCAATCTGTCTGGCACACGAAAGAAGTGTGAGTTTGTGCGACTGAATGTTTCTAAGAATCTCGTGCTGGTAGTTGCGCGACTCCTTCAGAATACCAGTTAATACCTCAGGTATAGTTTTGTTGCGGACGATGTCTTGTATTTCCTCGTCAGTGTGGTTGAGTACTACATGTTTGTTCCTGAGTCTATAGGACTCGCTGAAAGCCTCGACCTGTATGTAAGGCTCGACCATCATCTCTTCACCATCCTCAAGTAGGTAGAGCACCTTCATATCACGCTCGACCGCCTTCGGATCTTCAAGCCAATTTTTTATAAGTTTGGTGGTCCAATTCATGATGGTATATTTAACTCTTCGTAAAGACCATAATATACTGGAGATCTTTTGAGTATATTCATCATTTCCTCTGCCATATTAGAGAGTTTCATAGGATCTGGACTTAATTCAGGTTTAGTTATACTTTTACCTAAACAAAGTTCCTTTATATCTGTCTTAGTAAAATAGACGTCGAGAGAACCAAATTGATCTTTAGTATTTACATATCCCTTTTTACATATTTCAGTAAACATCGATTCGTTTATAATTATGGTATTTTCCATTTTATTCTTTTTGTTTTTGTATATATTGACAGTGACTTTGTTGGTATTTGTTATATAATCATTATGAATATAGATTTTAAAAAGGATTTTGTCTTTGTGGCAAAAAAGAACACTTGGTTTGTGGGTGACGTCATATTAGACTCTGATTGCACGGAGTGGAATGACTCTATGGTGATTGAGAAGGGTTGGGGGTTTTTTAATGGATGGACCTACGAGAGCTACAACGGCTATAACGGCGACCTTCCGCGCCAGGATGAGGAGAGCTGCTCGTTCGACGAGTTCGACATATACTACCACGGAAAGTTGATTGAGGACTTCACCACGTACGGTGAACTAAAATCAATTATAAGAGATTCGAAAATAGATGAAATAATAGATAAATAAAATGAATCGGGTGCAACAGCATCAGGTGGGACTGCATCATCACCTGAATCGGGTTCATATAGTTATTCCTGTTGGTGACAAATCTTACTTCTACAGTCACATTTATGATTACTCAAAAATTTAAATACCTAATTTTATTAAAAATACCACTAAAATTTAGTGGTATTTTTTTTATTGGCGGAAGTGACGGGAGTTGAACCCGCTCCGAACTGCGTGACAGGCAGACATCTTAACCGTTTGACCTCACCTCCGTGTTCTTCGTCGAATAGGCAGGATTCGAACCTGCGTACTGATGCTTCCAATGCACCCGAGATAAACCACTCCTCTACTACTCGTTTTTGTCTAAGTGGGAGGTCACGATCCCCCGGCCTGATGGTCCCAAACCACCCGCTCTACCATCTGAGCTACACCTAGTTATATTTTAGCGGTCCCGAAGGGAGTTGAACCCTCTTTTTCGTTTACCTACTCGCCACCGTGACAGGGTGGTGCACCAACCGTTATGCGCCGAGACCTTTTGTCGAGAAGGTGGGAATCGAACCCACTAACTGATGGCTCCAGACCACCCGTGCTTAAAACCTTAGTCACTTCTCGTTAAATTATGTTCCTCTTACCCAACGGGAGTTTACATACAACTTACCTCAGCGGTCCTGATGGGACTCGAACCCACAACCATCTCGCAGACAACTAGACTTCAAAGGCCCATGTACTGCCATTATACGACAGGGTATTATTTGTTGTGAAGATAGGACTCGAACCTATATTTTTCATCTTCAAAGGATGATGTCCTGCCATTAGACGACTTCACAATATTAATTTAATTCATTTTCATATATTTTTATCCATTTTCTTATAGCATTATCACTAACACCATATTTTCTACCAGTTGAAGAGTATCCATTGTTTATAATTTCCTCCTTTAAAAATTCATAATTCGGTCTTTCTACTTTTCTACAACTTAATCTAACTTTACTTTTCTTTTTTATATCTTTTTTCTTACTAAGATTTTTACCACAATGAGTTTCTAATCCTGCATTACAATTAGGACAAACTATTCTCAAATTTTCTAACCTATTGTCGTTATAAACTCCATTTATATGATCTAATATAAGTGATATTTTCATACCATTCCAATTTTCATCCTGTCCACACATCTCACAAACTCTATTTTTAAGACCATCTTCATATAATCTTGTTTTTAGATGCGTTCTTGAATATGATGAATTTTCAACTAAAACTAATGATAAATCAATTTTATTTTCTTTCATCCTATTCACCATACATTCCCATTTTTGTGTAAAGTGTGATGTATCAATATTGTAAATATCTAAATATTTCTTCATCGTCTTAAAGTTTCCACCTGCACTTCTAAGACCCATCTTTTCTAGAGCTTCTTTCACATTATTGGAACTCTTCACTATCTCTTCTAGTATTTCCTTTTCCCATTTTATTTTCATTTGGTATTATTTTTTTTATTATATATTAAATTACGAACCTTCATAATACCTAAAATTTAGGTTCGGATAAAAAATAGTTAAAACGAAAAAACCCAGCTAGTAAACTAGCTGGGTTATATCGTTCAAGTTCTTTATCAACTTTCAGACAATAAACAGCTAGTCCACAATTTCTGCGGTTGATCCTGATCCTGCGGGAAGATAGCTGTTATGTTGATGAAAGTTTTCATAAGTATTCTATATATAAGTTTTCGTTTCCTTTGTTTTGTAAAAATAAGTATTTTTTTTATTTTTCAAAAAAAAAATTAATTAATTGATCTTAATTCATTCGCCAATTCTATACTTTTATATAGACATACTAATTTTCTTCCAAAAGGAGAATTTCCATATTCATCACAACAATAAGAATTGTTAAGTATAAGAGTTGGCTTGTTATCTATAAAGTACCTATTTAGATGTGATTCGTCGTGCCAAATTGCAATTATACCTTTTGACAAATCATCTAATATATTTTTAGATATTATTTTTGACATCTTAATAAACTCTTCACGTGAACCACCATTGAAACCACCTGCAAAATATTCCATCTCCTCTTCTTCTGAAACATATGCCGTAGATTCTGGTCTTGTTTCAGGAACTCCTCTAGTCGACCAATAACCTGGATGTTGTGTAGCAACTCTATCTGATATTATTTCAGTTCCTACATGTGATTCAAAACGCATATCTACATCACAATAGAAAAGATAATCCATATCCGAAAATGATTCTGAATTTGAATCAAAGATTTCGTACCTTCCAAGTGTCATCCATGGCCAATCTCGGTGTTCTACGTCAATAAAAACTACATTTCTGTTAGTCGATAATTCTATTTTTTTGTTTGTAAAAATAAAATAAGTCACTGAATGACCTTCCAGAAAGTATTTATCCGCACTATTTAAAAGAGGTTCAACATAAGTAGAGTACTTCTCAGTTGCAATAATTAATAATCCTATTTGCATAATCTAATAATTTATAATATATATAAACTCTTTATTATTATGATACTTTGATTATTCTATTTCCGCCTTAATTTTTTCCCATAGATTGTTATCGATTATGTACTGGGCAACGTCCACGATGGATCTCTTACAGTCCCAGTACCTTTTGTCGGGTATGTTCCTCCTCGTATCCATATATTCTCCGGATTCAAATATACTGCAAAACTCTTTCCATTTCTTTATCATAGAGTATATATAAAATGGAACTGGATTAAAAAATAAGTGAGCCAAAATGAAATCGAACCATAGGTCATCTAGTTTTATATATACCTAAAAATAAGTTTATTATGAAAGAACATATTGAGGAAATGATAGAACTTGGTTATAGCAGACAGGTTATGGCCGATGAGTTAGGTATAAACATCTATAAACTGAAGAGAATACTGAAGAAGTTATCGATAAAGATGATAAAGGAGAAATTTGATTTCACCGATAAGTGTAAGCATTGTGATAATATGGTTGATTACACACATTTCGAGAGAAAAGATGTTTATTGTTCACGTAGTTGTGCCAATAAAAGAGAACGAAGTGAAGAGACTAAGGAAAAGATAAGAAGGTCAGTTTTAGGTTCTGTTCGTGAACTTAGACCGAGAAGTTATAAAAATTGTTTGGAATGTGGTACTGATATTACTATGTCTAGGAAAAGAAATTTATTTTGTTCTATTTCCTGTTCTAGTAAACATAGATGTAAAACTGATGAGGGTAAAGAAAATATACGAAAAATGGTTGAGAAATCTATTAACACTCAGGTTCGTAGAAGTAAAAATGAGATTTTGTTCTTTGAGATGTGTTCTGAATACTTCAATAACGTTGACAACAACAAACCTATTTTCAATGGTTGGGATGCCGATGTGATCATACATGACCATAAGTTAGCTGTTTTGTGGAATGGTAAGTGGCACTACGAGAAAATAAGAGAAGGTCATTCATTATTACAGGTGCAGAACCGAGATAGAATTAAAATAAAAGAGATTGAGAGGTATGGTTATAAACCATACGTAATTAAGGATATGGGTAGGTTTTCAAAGGAAAAAGTTGAAATGGAATTCAATACTTTGATTGAGCATTTAAATGTAAATAGCACTCAACAATCGTGAGTGCCAGATACTGGTGTGGTCCCGCTCGGGCACGATCCGAGGACCCCCGGTTTATGAGACCGGTGCTCTAACCAACTGAGCTACGAGACCTTACAGATTAGTATTATCGACACCTTTACCCTTTGGACTTAGTCAGTTCGTCCGTTCGGGTTCTGTACTTGCTTCTTTCCGACTTGATTTCTAATCCTTGTCGGTTATAGCTTTCCTCCCAGTCCACGTATTGTTTGCGCAACTATCCGTGATGCAAAAGGTCGGGCCATTCACGCGATGGCTATTCCCTCCATCCTATCGATTACTAATCTAGCACGGGAGGTAGGATTCGAACCCACGACCAACGGATTTGGAATCCGCGACTCTACCAGCTGAGCTACACCCGTGTATTTTTTGTTGTGTGTACGGGACTCGAACCCGTGTTTCCGGCCGTTGTAGCGACCTTTGATAATCTTCAATAACTTCTACCTCTATACCATCCATCCGGTATATCTTCTGAATTTCTAACTTTTTTATTTTCTGAACCATTTGTTATCCAAAATGTTCCATATTGAGAGTTTTTATCACCAGTTCTTTCCGATGCTCTTTTACTTATTTTTTGTTTTGTTTCTTCAGAATGTTTTTTACCTGTAAATAAAGGAGGTTTACTATTGTTCTTCGATCTTGCATGCTCGGCAAGAAGTCTAAATTTTTCAAGCATGTCTAAATCACTTTCCAGTTTTTTACGGAATGCGATGATACCTGCTGAAGAACATTTTCTCATATGCTCCTCGCTGTAAAAACCACCACCGCCTTCACCACCAAGTGCTATATTCATACACATTTCATCTTGTAGGAATTTTTCGTTGATGATTTCTGCCTCTCTTGCTTTCAAAGAACTTCTGTTTGGTAAGAACTCAAGTATTTCTACTATATGGTTCTTTGATCCGTATTTTTTTATTGAATAACTAAGTCGTTTGCCACTTCCTTTATAACCATCTTCGAGGTTATCGGTTGAGTGCATTCCAACGTAGAACTTTTTTGTTATCGTACACACCGTTTTATAGATGTAATGATAACGTTTTTCTTTTCTTGCCATTTTTATTCCTAAGATTTTAAGTATATTAAGTATATATAAAAATCTTAGGTACAAAAATGGAAGCGTGGAGCTAGCCGGGCTCGAACCGGCGACCCCTTGCCTGCCAGGCAAGTACTCTAGCCAACTGAGCTATAGCCCCAAGGTTGTCAGTCTCTCCTGACCGTCACACTACGCCGCAGGTATGAGCCCGCATTGTGCTGTGTTAGCGTTGCTGCCAGAGGGTTGTCTGGTCTTTTGGCCTGATAAAGGGGATCGAACCCAATCTTACTCCCGTGGTAACCATTCCTTACCTGAGGATTCGAACCTCAGCGGCGGGTGTCGTGCCCAGTACACCATATCAAATCGGATGTTTCGAACCATCCAGGCTGCAGGTTAATTACGCCTGAGCTTTGTTGGAAGAGACGGATTCGAACCGCCGTACTCTCACGAGATTTGATTTACAGTCAAACGCATTTAACCACTCTGCCACCTTCCAGTTTGAATGCTTTTACCAGGGGGTTGCCTGAGCATTCTGTTTCTACCAGGGGGTTGCCTGGATTTTTGTAGCGCAGGACGGACTCGAACCGCCGATCTTAAGGTTATGAGCCTCACGAGATACCAACTTCTCCACCGCGCAATATATTTTTGTTGTGACCTTGATGGGACTTGAACCCATACGCCATTCGGCACACGCCCCTCAAACGTGCTTGTCTACCATTTCCAACACAAGGCCTTTTTTATTCAATGAACGTTTTGTTTTTCAAAGATACGTAGACTTTTTGAATCTACCAAACTTTTTTTTAGTGACTCCACCAGGATTCGAACCTGGATCCAAAACTTAGGAGGTTTTAATTCTTTCCAATTGAACTATGGAATCATTTTTATTTTATGTCAAAGATCTCTTTTGTTTTACAAAGTTAGCGATTCTTTTTGTTTCACCAAACTTTTTAGAACTTTTTTCAGAGCCACCAATCGGGCTCGAACCGATGACCTTTACCATTGATTCAAAAAAGAAAACTTTACACCGTGCACAATGACGGGATTATTTCTGTCATACATCTTCTCCATAAACAACTCCACTCTTGACTGTGGATACCTCATCAGCAGTTGAAGCTGATACATGCAAGCCTACCCTAGGTTTGGCTGTTTACTTTAAAGCAGGGTTTGTACACTTGGCGAGACTCGAACTCGCACGCCTTTCGACATATGCTCCTAAGGCATACGTGTCTACCATTCCACCACAAGTGCATAAAAACGAACATTCTGGATCTTTACCAGCCTTTTCCTTCATCTGAAGCGATATTCCAATTAAGCCGATTGGCGAATTTTGGTTTTTTACTTTGTTCGTTTTAGTTTTTATTTTAGTATTTCAAAGAACCTTTGTTGTTATTGTTCATCAAAGATAGTTATTTATTTTTGATATCAAAGCATTCTTTATTTTTTTCTGTGAACACTTAAACTATCTTTACAAAGGTTTCATTTTTTATGGCTTTACTTATCCATCTAGCCAATTCGGAACCTCTGATTTCACTATCAAATCTAGTTGTTCCTAAATCAGATGATAAAACAACTGTTTCAATTTCATACATTGATAAACCACTTTCGTCATTAACATCGAAATTAAATGAGCAAAGTGGTTTATAAAACTGATAATAATTATATCTACAAGAATCACATATAGAACAATTTGTATTAGGTTTATTATTACAATATTTACATTTTCTTATTTTATTTTCTAAACTTTTTCTTATTTTCTTTTCTAAACTTATACCTCCTTTCCAATTATTATTTCGTTCACCTTTATGTTTATTTTTAGTCTCTTCGCTATGTTTATAACCTAATAATGATTCTTTTATTTTATTCTTTGTAAAATCATTAAGTTTTCTATTTTTATTATTAAATGTTGCTGAACAACTTTTACTACAAAACTTTTTATTTTCCTTTATATTAGATATAATATTATCTCCGCAATTTAAACATTTTATCTCTTCTTTTTTCAATTCATTTACTTTAGACTTTAAATTATATTTAAAGCAAAATCTTCTTATTGTTGAGAAAGAAACATCGTATATTTTCGCAATTTCTTTAAATGTTATTCCTTTATCAATAAGATTCTCTAAATCTTCTTTTTTTATAGTGTTCATATTATAAAATATATTTTTAATTATATATTAAAAATGAGCACTTCGTCGTTTCGGAGTTAGTGAAGGGATTTGAACCCCCATAAACCAGGTTGCAACTGGTTACCTAAACCATTCGGACACACTAACATATATTTTAGAGCTGATGGAGGGAATCGAACCCCCGATGATTCTCCCTTACAAGGGGAGCGCAGTCGCCACTGTGCCACATCAGCATTTTAGTAGTTGATGTGGGTTACGATCCCACTACCTCCGACGTATCAGATCGGTGCTCTACCGATTGAGCTAATCAACTATATTTTTGTAGTTCTACCGGGATTCAAACCCAGACGAAACCCTTAGAAGGGGTTTATGCTATTCAGTTACATCATAGAACCATTTTTGGCGGACCAGGTAGGATTCGAACCTACTTTATTTCAATTTTTCATTCAGTGATTAACAGTCACCAGCTAAACCTTATCAGCTACAAGTCCATTTTATTTAGCGGACGGGGAGAATTACGATATCTCGACCTCAACCTTAACAGGGTTTTGCTCTGCCTCTGAGCTACCCGTCCGTATTTATGTAAAACAAAAAACCCTCAGTTTTTTGACTGAGGGTTCAAGTTTAATTTTATAAATGTTTATGCGACATTTACAAATAGACATGAACCCTCGTTAGGTCTAATATTACATAATGTAATATTCACCATCAAGTTTCTCACGATTGTCATATTTGTATTTGTTGCTTTCATTGTAAGTCTATATATAAAGTTTTTTATTTCCCTTTTTGTTTTATAAGACAAATATACGTTAAAGTTTCGTTTATCCTACTATTTTTTTTTTATTTTTTTTATTTTATACCTAATTTTTCAAGTAATTGGTCTCTGTTTGTTTCTTGATCTTCGAAAAAGAAGGTGTCTAGCAAACCTTTATCGAGCCAATATGTGCCTGATTGTTCTCCTTTAGTGAGTTCTTTGGTGGCAATCTCATCACGCCAAAAATTTGGTAGTTGTCCGTTTATGTCCAGCACCAAACATTTGTCTTTTATTTCAAGCACCTGTATTTTGTAGATTGGGTCGTAGGGTGTGAGTTCGCATGAGTAATGTTTACCTATCTTAAAGTTTTTATTGAATTCTTTATCGAATATAGTTGATGCCATTTATTTCACTAAGTTTTTAGTTTATACGGATTATTTTCCGTGTGGTTTAGTATGGTTTAGTGTTTCCAGGACTCAATTTTCTTTAACTCCTTGGAATCCTTTTCTCTGAGTTTGTCAATCAGTTCATTTTTTATCTCCGGCTTCAATCCCCAGTAGTAGCTCGGTGTGTCGGTCATCACCTCTTTGAGTCCGTTGTTGTCAATTCCAAGTACTTGACAATGTTTGAATGAAAGTAGACCCTTCTCTGTCTCGTACGCGACGATTGACCAATCGACCAGGTAGTTCTTGCCGTTGTCGTCCTTCACCACTTCGTCGTAGAGGAACGGTTTCTCTTCCCAGATGCCGTCGTCTATGAGGTGCCTCAGCCAGTCGGCACACAACATGTCCTGCCAGATTACCAACTTTCTGGACCTGTCGACGTAGTCGGTTTCGTGGTCGAAGCTTTCCGCGTCCATACCGTCTATGTGACCCACTATCTCAATCGCGTCGGAGTAGAGTATGTACTGATCCATCGCCTCGCTGTACAGCGTGTCGTCGATGTGGAAGTATCCTTCCCCTTCTATCAGCTTGATGTCCGGGTGGTCCTTAGGGTAGATACCGGTCGTCCTGTCGTAGTCGGTGCTTACGTAGACAGAGTTGCTCTTGCTTATCCAGTCCTGCAGCGGCTCGCTCCAATCGGCCTCGGCCTCGTCTATGAACTGGTCCTCGTAATTTGAAAAGACTTCTTCCCTCTCGAAGTATCCACCGTCGGTCGACGTGAGTATGTAGAAGCCCTCCGCCTTGTCCTCGGAGTTGTACAGCGTTCCGTCCTCTATGTCCAGCTTCGCGAAGGTGTCCATGTATGGGTATTCGTCGAACTCCCACTCGTCTAGCTGCACCTTAGGCGACCTCTTGAACCTCTCGCCGTGCCACACTATGTTTGTAAGGCCTCTTCCGGCCTTGTAGGCCATGTCGTGCTCCTCGGCGTAGCTTATGAACTTCTCTTTTACCCTCTCGTTTCGGAAGTAGATCCTGTCCATAAGCTGCGATGGCTCTTTGCTGCCAGCGAGCTCCCATATGAGTGCTCTTCCAATCAGCAGGCCTTTTGCGTTGGTGCAGATGAGCATGCTTACCACGTCGGGGTTCTTGGTGTATATGTCGAAGTAGGTCTGGCAACGGTCGTGCCTCATGCAACTGGACGCGAGCTCTCCTCTTTTGTCGTCGTAGTTGTCCTCGAGGTACCATTTCTTTATCTCGTCGCCTTTTACAATCTCCAGTTTCATCGTGTCGTCGGTGAGCGCGCCGTACTTGTCTATCAGGTCTCTGAGCGTCTTCTGCCCCTCTGCGTCCTCGTACTCCTTTGGAAACAAAGTGTTCACGAGCCTGGATATTTTTGTTGCGGTCATCGCCGTGTTGTCCCTGAGAAAGTTGAACGCCTTTGCCTGCCATTCGTCGTCGAGTGGCTTGTCCGCCGCCACATCGTTTGCCACATCGTTTATGAAGGTGTCGTCCTGCTTCTTACGTAACGTCTCGGCCGCTTTCTTGTAGGTTATTATGTTTACCTTTCCCTGTTTACCCTGCATAGCGAAGGCTATGTCGGTGTCTTGTTGCTTTCTGTGAAGGTCGAGTAACCTTTTGGCTATTGGATTGTCTTTCTCTATCTCAATCAGTGTATCGAGTAGGTGGTCGTCGAAGTAAATGTGTGCTTCGTTTAAGAATTGTTGACGTGTCATTAGTCTTTTCATACAACTATATATAAAAAGTTAAACGATTTATTATGGAAAAATATAGGATAGGAGTTTTTGGTGAGATAGAAGAAGTTTATATAAACTTCTTTGAGGGTATGGTGATATTGAGACAAGAACTTATTGGTGATACATGGTTTTTTAGGATACGTAATGGTAGTGAGGATTTGACTTTTTCGATACATGATAATTATTGGAAGAAGGTACAGGTTGATCTTAGAAATAATAAGATAGATGATATACTAGATGTTTGATTTTTGATATATAAAAACATGCGTTTATTTATTATCACAATTCTTATATTGATTAGTCACTTATCTTTTTCACAGGATAGTATTAATTATGTAGTTGATTCCGTACATCGTAGTATGTTTATTTCGAGTTCAATTTCAAAGCTTCAGAACTGGTTACCTAACATAACAAGATCTCAAAGTAACATATCTATTGTGATGTCAATGACTGATAGTTTTGATATTGAGATTGATCCTGTTTATATACCATTTGATGGTTATATGACTTCACATTTTGGTAATAGACATGGTGAGTGGCATCCTGGTGTTGATATTGCATTAAGAGTTGGAGATTCTGTTAGGGTTGCATGGGATGGTGTAGTTCGTTATGCAATGATGAATCGAGGTGGTTATGGAAATCTTGTGGTGGTTAGACATCGTAATGGATTGGAGACATATTATGCACATCTAAGTAGGATAAAAGTTGTAAGTGGACAAATTCTAAAAGCGGGTGATTTGTTAGGTTTAGGTGGTAATACCGGATATTCATTTGGACCACATTTGCATTTTGAAATTAGGTTTTATGATGTGAATATAGATCCGGAATTTATTGTGGACTTTAAAGAAAAATCGGTTCACTCTGACAGATTGACTATAAGTCCTAAAATACTTAGAGGTTCAGCGCCGCTTATTCCCACTGGTGTTATTATGGATGAGTTTGAATCTGTAGAATTTGTTGCAGGTGTTGTTTTACCTATAAGTGGTAAATTGACATCTAATTCCACACCTGTTCATATGCGTAAATATTACATTGTTAAAAAAGGTGATTGTCTAAATAGAATAGCTGAAATAAATGATGTAACGGTTCAGGATTTATGTCGTTTGAATAAGATAGATGAATTGAAATTACTTATGGTTGGTCAGAGACTAAGGATTAGGTAGTATTTTGTCAATCTTTTTATCTCTTCTCCATTGTTTTATGTCTTCGTCAGTCACTCTTTGTATGGTTTGACAAACTCTACTTCCTGTTCCGGTGTTACCTGTCACCTTTATCCACCACTCACCCATGTCTTTTCCGCTGTGGAATTGAGCACGTATCACTTCGAGTGTGTCATCTTGCTTGTAAGTGAAGCCGTCGGCAACGGCACACTCGATTATTTCCTTGTCAAGTTTGTTCATATTGTAAAGATATAAAAAAAAATCCGACAATATTGTCGGATTTTGCAGTCACTGATTGTAAAATTCTTTTAGATAAACTTTTGTGTGTCTTGTATGAATTTACTCATACCATTATCGGTTAGTGGATGATTTATAAGTGCTTGTAGAACGTTCAATGGTGCGGTTACAACATCAGCACCAATTTTAGCACAATCGATAATATGCATTGTGTTTCTTATCGATGCTGCAAGTACTTTGGTATTTAAATCTGAATAATTATCAAATACAGATTTTATTTCTTTTATTAGTTTTAATCCATCAGATGATATATCATCCAATCTTCCAACGAATGGTGAAACATAAGTGGCACCGGCTTTTGCAGCAACCAGTGCTTGTCCAACTGAAAATATTAGTGTACAATTTGTTTTTATACCATTTGAACTAAGGTATTTTATAGCTCTGATACCATCGTGTGTCATTGGTAATTTAACTACAATATTTTGATGTAATTTACTTAGTTCTTTACCTTCTGAAATCATTCCTTCGTAGTCGGTTGATAGAACTTCTGCAGAAACTGGTCCATCTACAATCTCACATATTTCGAGATAGTGGTTCATTATCTCTTCTTTACCTTTTACACCTACGGTTGACATAAGTGAAGGATTTGTGGTTACTCCGTCGAGTATTCCCATTTGGTTTGCAGCCTTTATTTGTTTAATATCTGCGGTGTCTATGAAAAATTTCATTTTATTTTTAGAAGTTTTCGTCGTCTGGATCTAATTCCATAACGATGTGTTTTTCGATGAACTCTTTTGATGTAAGAGAACATATTATACCAACTATCATCAATAGTATTATAATCATTTTACGAATTATATTTTAGGTTATGATCTTCTTCGATATTTAGAAGAGTATGATAGATTAATTTAATAACATTCTTAACATCATCTTTATGTACACTCTCACAGGTTGTATGCATATATTTCAATGGTAATGAAATAAGAACTGAAGGAACTCCACCATTTGAATAAGCAAATGCATCAGTATCTGTTCCAGTAGATGTTGAACTTGCTGCTAATTGATGTGGAATTTTCTTTTTGTCTGCAACATCTAATACTAATTTTCTTAGTTTGTTATGGACTGCAGGGGCTCTGGTAATTACACCACCTTGACCTGCAACGTGTTCGCCTTCTTTTACTGGGTTATAACAAGGTGATGATGTTTCGTGACAAACATCGGTTATAATTGCCACATTTGGTTTTATAGTTTGTGTAATCATTTGTGCACCGCGAAGTCCAATTTCTTCCTGAACTGAATTTACGATATAAAGTTTGAATGGTAATTTTTTACCTTTTTCTTTTAATCTTCTTGCAACTTCTGCAATCATAAAACCACCAATTCTGTTATCCAAAGCTCGGCCTGTATAGTAATCATTACCTAATTTCATAAATTGGTCTTTGAAGGTTATAACAGTTCCGATATTTATACCCATTTCGATAACTTCATCTTTATTTTTGGCACCAACATCAATAAAGATAGAATCTAAATCAGCTTCTTTTTTTCTATAAGAAATGTGTATTGCCGGATGTCCGAATATGCCATCAACTGGACCTTTATCACCCCATAGAGTGACACGCATAGATGGTGCAATTGTTGCGTCTGAGCCACCATTTCTTATTACACGTATGTATCCTTTTGAATCTATATGATTTACGAACCATGAAATCTCGTCTGCATGTCCTTCAATTACGACTTTGAAATCTGAATCTAAGTTACCCATAATACCATATGCTGTGCCATAGTTATCCAATTCGACTTTATCTACGTATTTGGAGATATAATCCATCCAAACTTTTTGACCACCTAATTCATATTCGAATCCAGTTGGTGCGTTACTATTTAGATATTTTTCTAAAAATTCTTCGTTTATTTTCATTTGTTTATTTTGTTTTAAATTCCAAGTTTTTCATATATGTATTGATCAGATAATTCATCTACACTTACTTCATTGGAAATGAAGAATTCAGTTGTATCTTCAACGTTGAATTCAACTTTGTGATTTATTAGTAGTGATTTAAGTTTTTCGAGATTAAGTTCATTACAAACCACAAAAGAAGTTATTGTCTCTTCTTCGATTACGTCTACCGAAAGTTTTAAATCTAATGTTGTCATCAATTCATGATCATCATCTGACATTTTTGAAAGTAATTGTTTATTTTCTTGTTCGGTTAGGTTGGTTTTAATCTTCCAGACTTTACTCATTATAAAATATTTTTTTTTATCCAGTCCATAGAAAAATACTGGTTTCCGTCTTCTGTTGTTATTGCACCTAAGTCTTTAGCAATTTCTTTTCTTCTTAATAAATCCTGTGCTTGTATTTCAACACCTTCAATATATGTTTTTATTTCGTGTTCCATTTTTGAACCTATAAATGGAAGTATTTCTGGAAGGTTTGATTTCCAAGGATTTAAAGACAATGTTTTGTAATTGTCTATTTTACTTAAGTCGTTTACTATTTTTTCGACTGCACGTGATACACTCGGTATCAATTTATTGATTTCTTCTTCGTAATTGAACATATTTCTTGTATTTTTATTTTATATATTTGTTGTATGATTAGGTGGATTGAAGTTGATGTAAATAGTTTATGGGATCCAAATAGGTTTGTACCACATATAGGTCTGTTTGAGGGTCTTCTTTGTGAAGATATGGTTATGTTACACACTTGGGGAGAAAAAATACCTAAAGGTTTTGGTTTCTGTACCAAAAAAATTGACCGTGTCAATTTGACCAAAATAAGACAGAAACATATATTTGTTCGTGAACAATATATGTTATTTATAAATGATGAGTTAAACTACAATGGTTTGATTAGGTTTTTATGGGATGTAGAAATGTTTGATAAGATAGTTTATTTTCCCTACTTCAGAGAAACAGTAAGAAACAAAGGATCAATTTATGCTAATCTATGGATAGAGTTTCAAAATTTTGTATGTGATAACTTCGAACACGAGTTTTACTTTGACTATAATTTAAACAAAAAGAATATAACTGCACTTAGAAGACAAATTAAGCTTGATGATTTAGTGTAATTCTACTTTTATATATACTCTATGGTTTATTTAAAAACTTTTGAGTCTTATGTTGATGTCGAGGAGTGGGCCGACGAAATGTTTGGTTTCTTAAATAAGTATAATCTTTTCCCTAATCAAATAAGACACCTTCGTAAATTTTACTGGCCGTTGATAGAAAAATGGTATTCTGAGGGTAAGTACTCTCGTGAGTTGGCTGATAAGATTGCAAAAGAACTTGAATTAACAACCGGAGGAATGTCTACTTTCAAAAGTCTTCCAAATCTTTGGCAAAACATCTATTATCTTTAGAGTCTACTTTGTTTGTTTAGAAAATCAATTTCTCTTTCGGTTATTGATGAAATACCATATTTGTTTATTTTGTCTAATATAGTATCTATATCTAATTCACTATCGTCAGTTACTTGTTCTTTTAGAGCTTGTATTTCTCGATTTATGTGATTCATATCAACTTTTGTTGTATCAATTGGTGGTATAGTCATTCTTATCTCTTCGATACCATGTAGTTCACATTCAACTAACATTTTTACTTTTACAATCTCTTCCACAACTTTTACAACTCTTTCTGGTATTTCATTTTGTTTTATCTTATCACCTATGGTGAATCCCATATGTTTTACATATACATGTATATTTAGACGCGACAATTCAAAACTTAGTCTTTCTGTGTAAGGTAAAGTTGTTGCAAATTCTGCATCTTTTAGATATTCATTTAGTTCTTCTGGATTATTAGGAACATTGAAATTACATGCATAAAAGAATTCAACTTTTCCTTTATCATATTTTTCACTATCTATTGATAATTTTTTTATAGCTTTGGTCCATTTTTTGGATAATGGGAATTCGGAGTACATATCTTTCTTTTTGACATTGACTTTCATACCACCCTCGAATCCTATCTGTTTATTTCTCATCATTATTATGAATTTTTTTTATATCATCGATAGTTTTTATACCGAGACCTATTAAGACCATATATGTTATAGATAAAATTGTTACTCCTGTTATTATTAAACCAATTGGTAATATTGTTGGTGATAATGTCCAGAACCAGTTCCAGTCTAAGTTATTAGTTAATTTAAGTATTATAAGTACTATTTGTACTATACCAATTACACCAATTCCATTAGTTCCTTTTTTATTCATCGTTAGCTTTTTTTTCGATATATTTTTTCTCAAATTTAGATATGTTTTCGATACCGATAGATCCTATACGGTCAAGTACAAAATCAGTATCTATAATTTGATTCATAAATTCGTCTATTTCTTCTCTTAGAGTAGATAATTTTTCTGGTGATCTGTAATAGGTTGTTGTGTGATCCGTTACTTTATAACGAACTTCATATTCGTCTAATATATCGGTTATATTGTCTATTTCGTCAAGTGTTGCCCATAACCAGTCGACTAAGTTATTTCTTTTCCTTATACGACAAGCTGTTTTTCGATAAACTGAGTTTATTGTTTCTCTTTCATCGTCTTCTAACCTCATTTCAAACCTTTCGAGTTCTTTCAATGTGTGTTCATAGGTTATTTTAATAACCCTGAACTCTTCAAGTTTTTTAGGTGTTATCTTTTCCATTTTACTCGAGTATTTTTACAATTACACTTATTTTACCATAGGAATGATTTGAAAGTATACCAAATGCCGAATGACTAAGATCAATATGATTTGGTTTTCTATGTCCCATTCGATCGGTAACTTCCACAACACAGGATTTACCGTTTTCTTTATTTGTTATGAGTAACCTTGTACCTCTTGGTACAAAGTTGTATGCTGCTGTTCCGTGTATCTCTGGATGTTCTTTATGTACTCTCGTACCCTCAGTTCTATACCATGTTGCTTTATGGTGTGGTTTGTTAGAATCGTTTCTACAAGTATCTTTATTTGTTGTAGTATCTTTTACTATTGTGAGTAATGTTTTATTTTTTGCTTCAACATTTTTATCGTTCTTAGAACTTTTGGTTTTGTTTACTTTTTTGTCGTTTTTCTTTTTTAATGGTTTTTCGACATGTTTTTCGTTTCGTATAACGGTTTTGTTTTTTTCCAAAATCGGTTTAGATGTATTTGTTTTTACCTTACTTAACCCTGTTGCGAATAGTGAGGTTAGTAACATCAATACGAATGCCAGTGTTATTGTGGCAGTAACTCTAATTGTGTTATTATTATCCATGCCTTTATATGTTTGTATACAATTAAAGTTTATTATTCAATAATCAGAGTATTTTGTATAGTTGTTTTTGTGTCATGACTCCGTTTCTGAACGTTTTATTAGTCTGTACTTTAGTAATGGTTTTCCATTGACGGTAATGTCACCTTTTGCGTTCTTTCCTATCTTTTTGACTACGGTCTTTTTGTTTTTGAACCTACCACCCAATATAGTATCACCTACTTCAATTGGAATGTTTATAGTCTCTTCATATGTTTTTAAGTATCTCACGATAAATCTGAGTCTTTTGTATTGTCATCCACAAAAGTGAGGTCTTTTACCCTGTCGGTCCATCCCGTTCCGTGGTCTTTGAATGTGTCTGCACTTTTGTATCTTTTAATCCTCTCCTTTTTAATCAGCTCGAACAGATTCTCGGTCTCTGCGTCGTTCATCTTGTTGACGGTCGGTGTAAGTTTTTCGTGGAACTCATCCCAACTACCGATGTCTTCTACATTGTGACCTAGTGACTCCATAGAGTTTCTGAGTACGGAGAGTGCAGCACCTGACCCTTGGTTAACGCATGCGTCGTATAGAACGTTAGCAATTGACTGGCTTTTGAACATGTCGAAGCTTTGTGGTGTCCAGTAGTACTTTTGGTAAATGTCTAATGCAGTCTCATCAGATAGGTGACGCATTATCTTATTCCATTTGGTTTCGATGTCCTTATGATCTACTATGTGTTTCTGGTCGAGTTCCCATTGCTCTGCGAACGTCTTCTCGTCTGTTCCACATAGTTTATCATAGTTTTTTCCGTAAGATGTTCTGAATAACTCTTTCATCTTCTCCGGACTCGTCTCACACTCATATTTTTCTTTGGTTTGAGTGTTAGTATTTCCTCTTGGTAATACGTCTGCTTCTATCAGTGTTGGTGTTGCTATTCCGTGGTTAGTTCCTATGAAAATTGACTCACCTTTACAATTGGTGTAGTTTCCTTTGTCTGCTCGGTCTCCTGAGTAACCTCCCTCTACAGCCATAACCATATTGTGTGCTCTATCAAATGATGCAAATTTTTCAATTTCTTTTGATAACTTTATTTTCTTTGTAGGTTGTTGTTCTTTACTGGATTCTATTTCGGTAATTATCTCAGCAGTTATTGGCTCTGTCTTTTTTACATCGGATGTTACGATATTTGATAATGGTACATTGATGGTGTTACAATATACAGCAAGTATTAATAATAGTTTTTTTAGAAGATCTCTTTTTATGTTTGTAGGAAGTGACTTTATTTGTTTGATTACTCTAATAAAGTATTCCTTTATTTTCTCTTTATCCTTTATCTTTTCGATAAAGTTTTTAAACATAATTATTGGATTATTAGGATTTACACCATCTGAAAAATCAGACCAGTCTATTTCCGGATCATCTTCTCTTAACCAATTTGTGAAGTCAGAGACTTTATCCTTCATCTTTTGTATTTTAGACTTAGGTTTGAAAGTCCATTCCATTTCTAGTGCTGGTTCGTCGGGTGTACCTTTATCTTTTTTTAGGTCCCACTCGATTGTATCCCCTAATTTGTATGTGTCTTCTGACTCGGTAATTAGTCTTAATGACTCTAATATCCTCTGGAACTCTTTTTCCAATAAGAACTCGTTATAGCTCGTAATCTTCATGCGGTATATATAAAATACCACTATTGCTTTTTAGGTTTTTTGAAGCTAGATGGTAGTAGGTGGTCGTTTAGACGAAAGACATTTATAAGTATGAGTACGAGAGTTCCTCCGGGTAGTATTGTAAGTGATGTTAGACCTAACATTTTTAGTACATCACCCGCTTGTTTTCGAATTTCTTCTTTTTCTTTTTCTGTTAGCTTTCTTTGATTTCCTTCATTGTCTAACAATTCTTTTCGGGATGCACGTAATAATAAATCAAAAGCCAAACGTGTCTCTTCGTTTTCTGCTTTAACATTTGCAATAAATTCATTGAAATGATGTTTAAGTTTAGTTGTTAGTTTTTGTACGTCTGACATATAATTTCTATGAAACAAAGATACTATTTGTTTATATATTTTAGGATATTGAATATAAAATTATTAACTTTACACATTATGAGACTTTTCTATTTAGGTGATATACATGGTGGTTTTAATCTTATATCGAACTACATCGACAAATTCGGTATAAAAGATGCACATATAATACAGGTTGGTGACTTCGGAGTAGGTTTCAAAACTTTTATGAAAGAGAAACGAGAACTCGAAATGTATCATACAAAACTCGTTAAGAATAATGTGACTGTTTGGGCTTTCCGTGGTAATCATGACTTTAAACCATATTTTGATAATGATCCTTTTGGATTTTCAAACATAAAACTTATACCTGATTACACAGTTTTAGAACTTTGTGGTAAGCGTATATTATGTGTTGGTGGTGCAGTCAGTGTTGACAGACTTCCTAGAATGAGTTCAAAGCAAGGAGACATATTTGAAAAAAATGGTAGTTGGGTAGGTTTTGAACACAAAGGAAGTGAGACTTGGTGGCATGATGAAGTTTTTGTTCTTGATGTTAATAAGGTTTCGTCTATGAAAAATATAGATATAGTACTAACACACACTGCACCGGCTTATTGTCATCCTGATAATAGTTTTAGTTTTGGTCCATTAGTTGAAAACTTTGCAGCTTACGATAAAAGATTAAAATCTGATCTTACGTTTGAGCGTCAACAAATGTCAGAGTTATTTCATCTTTTGAGATTGAATGGTAATTCACCTACAAAACATTACTATGGTCATTTTCATTTTAGTGATAAAACTACCTTTGATGGTTGTGAGCATCGTGTTTTAGGTGTAGGTGAGTTGTGGGAGGAGAATTTAGATGAAATAAATTTTGATTGATGAGAAGAACGGCGCTGTACATAAGGTGGAAAGCGACGGGTAGAATGGAGCTTTTCGTTAATCTCGGAAAGCTCTATTCACAATATGATCAGGAACAATTAGGTGTAAGTCGTAATACTTTATCAAAGAAGAATCTTTACTCTGGATATTCAAACGAATATGTTGATATATTCAAGCTACCTCTTCGAGGTTGAAAAAGTTATTTATATACGGTAATATATAGTATAGTGGTGTATTTACACTGCATAAAAAACAAGTTACCGTTATGGCAGCAAAAGCTTCTAAGACAACTTCCGTAAGAACGCATATAACAAAGGTTAGGAAGAAAAGACCAGGTGTTCATTCTAAGAAAAAGAGTTCTAATTCAAAGAAAGCTTCAAATTATAAAAAACGTTATAGAGGACAGGGTAGGTAAACTTGTTTAAATTTATTACATATAAATGTATGCTTATTGAAATAGTTTACGTTCTTTTTTTGATGTATTCCTGGTTTGAGACAGATTTTTTCATAAATTATTCTCGTCTTTTTGGAATGTCTGAAAAGTTCAAAATAAATGATTGGGAAAAGTGGCGTGATAAATATCCAAGAGTTGGTTATCTCGATTACCTTTCAACGAGACATCGTAATTTTTTCACAAAATTAGTGTCGTGTAAACAGTGTATTTGTTTTTGGTTTTCTATTTTGGTTTGTCATTTTGGAACGTCTTTGATAAATGTGCCTATTGTTTATTTAGGTTCAATTTTTATTTACAATTTTTACGTTTGGATTTTATGGAAATTAAGAAAGTTTTAAGAATTGATTCACCTGTTCATTTGTATAGGTTGATTGATGATAATATGTCTATGTTTGATGGTTGTGACGGTGATATGTCAATTCGTCTTCGTTATTATGTTGATTTAGGTGCAAATTATGTGCATGGATGTCCGTGTGAGGAAGCACAGAGTTGGGAATCATTAGAACGTGAATATAATATTGTTAGGAACGAGACAATTTTTGTAGATTTATTATGTTCGGTATTTGAATGTGATTCAGTAAACTTCTCAGAAGAATACTAAAAAAGGCACCTTAGGTGCCTTTTTTTTATATAGCGTCTATTATTTCAATATCAAATATAAGATCCATTCCTGCAAGTGGATGATTTCCGTCGATAACAACATGATTCTCATGTACTTCTTTAACAACTATTCTAGCTTCTTCTCCATCTGCACCTCTTGCAACAAGTATCTGGTCTTCTTCTACTTCACCTGGCATATACCCTTTTGGTATTTCCTTTATTTTATCATTATCATATTCACCAAATGCTTTATCTTTTGGAATATTCACTGTGAATTTATCACCAATTTCTCTACCAATTAGTGCTTCAACAAATCCTTGTACTAACGGATCTTTTCCAAGTGTGAATCTATGAGGATCTGTTCCTTCTGTTGTATCAAATACTTCACCAGTGTCTATACGACCGGTGTAGTTTACTGTAACGGTCTGTCCAATTGTTATCATCTTTTTAATTATTTTTGTTTATATAGTAAAAAACCCACCTTTGTGGTGGGTTATTTTTATTTGAAATTTTTGAAACTTTTTATCTTATTAGACTCATTTGTTATTGGTTTACCATATATGTCTAATTTAGTAACATCTTCGGTAGGTATTACTTTATTGTCCATCTCTGGATCTTTGGCTTTACCCTCTCCTTTTTCACTCCATTTTAGTCCGAATGGCCATTTGATTCCTGATAAATCTGCAATTATTTTGTTTTTAAATAAATCAACATATCTTTTACCTTCATTGTTTAGTAATATCTTACTAACTTGTATACTTTCTCCATTTTCTGATATTGTTTCAGACTTAACTTGACCGAATATATTTGAAATAGATCCAATTCCACCATGTCCACCAGATACGGTAATTTCATCCTGTCCAATTGAAGTATCTGGTTCGTAATAATTTAGATATTTTTTGAAATTGTTTAATAATGATGTCATATACACACCTAAATCGTTAATAGGTTTTTGATCAGGTGTGTTATATTTAGGTAAATTTTTAATTTGTTTAATATTACCGAAAGCACAAACTTGTAAAGTTGCACCATATTGTAATAATATAAATTTTGGTAATTGTGGAATAGTCCAAACATTACCATCTTTATCAACACATCTACTCATTAAATAAATCTCATCGTCAGTTAAGAAATCTTTTAATTTAGATGCGTTAAGTGCGTCTAATTTATCTAATTCTCCACTATCAATTGCAGTTCTTATTTTATCTAAAATCAAGCCCATTTCATAATCCTCTTGTACAATTGTTCTGGCTCTTAGTGCATTTGCCCAAGTTCCGGTAGGAACGAAAACTAAATCATTTATTATTACATAACCATCTGAGAATATTTGAGAGTCTTTTTGAAAGTCTTTTAGAAATTCATCGCTACTTTTATAAACTTTTTTGTTCTTTTTGGTTCCTCTGGTTCTTTTTTGCATTTCACCAAGTCTCCATTCTGCGTCTTTCAAAAAATCTTTTTTCTGACCAGTTCTTGGAAAAACATTATGTTCGGGGTATATAACTTTCATAGCATTGTAAATTGCATAAATTGAAGCATCTTTACAATTGTGTATAACTGATATTAATGTCTTATGGTCATTTCTTTTCAACATTTGGTTGAATGCTGCTGCAAATTGTAATCTGACGTTTTTATAATTTTTCATATCTGACAGACTAAAATCCAATAATCTCTTCCATGAAACATCATATCTTTCAACTCCGCCGACTTTTATTTTTTCCCTATTTGGATTTTTTCTTGTTTTTTGTTGGTCTTCTGGTCTTTCTTTTACAATTACTTCTGATTCAGGATTAATGATATTGATAATTTGGCCAGTTGTAATATTATCATCTGTCAACTTATTCCATTTTCTTAAGTCTTCAATATTTAAATTGAATTCATCTGAAATTGAATCTAAGGTATCGCCTTCCTTAACTTTATAAGTAGTTTCACCATATTTCGCAGAATCAATCATCCTGATGACCGATACTGTCAAATCATCTTGTGGGACCTGTAAATTTAAGCAGATTGCTTCATAGGCAGATGCTGTTTCTGCTTTACTGACAGGCGAGTTTTTATATTTTTCTTTTTCTTCTTCTGTAAAAACACCGTGGTGATCTAAATAATAGTCAATCATTTTATCTCTTTCATCACCTGGCATATTTGCAAAGTCAACAACTACGTTTATTAACTTAGGATCAACTGATGTGTATTTCCATCCATCGGTGTAATTTAAGATACCATATTTAACAATTTCGAATCCTTTATCAATTAAGTATTTCTTAACTTCAATTGCGCTAAAAATACCATCCATATCGTCATGTGTATAGAGTGCAACTTTTTTACCTTCTTTACCTTTCTTGAGCCAATATTCTTCATCTTTTGGTAATCTAGGCGATGCCTCCTCATTAAGTCTGACGAAATCACTATATCTGTTAATTTTCATTTCGTTTTAGTTTTTTTGTATATATTATTCTTCGTTTTTGGTTCTATAACAATGAGTATGTAGTCCTGGTTGTGCGGAACAACCGGTTGTTCTACCGTTAGATCGTAATAGTCGAGTCTTTCTCTGAAATTGTTTATCACATCTGTAAATCTTGTCTGATTCATAAAACTTATAAGAAATCTTTTAACATCATCACCATAAGATCTGAAAGTCCTTGGAGGATTCATAACTTTTATTTTTACTTCTATTCTTGGTACAAATGAAAATGAGAATATCGTTTCACCATCTTGGTTTGTTGGTCTTGCAGTTTTTCCCTGTGTAATTGATATTTCGAGTTCTTCTGGAAATGTTTCTCGGTCTAATGTTAGATCCTCTAACATAAGTTCTATGTCAGTCTTAGTTAATCCATTAAGGTTTATGGATTCATTTATGTATTCGGTGTATCTTCTAAGTTTCATTTTTTCCCAAATCCTGCTATTTTTCCGTCTTTATCACCTTTGGACTCATCATCATACTTTGTATCAAAGAAGTTTTCATTATCGTTGACAATTTTTACATCAACATCTAATGATGCATATGGGCCGAGCTCACCTGACCTGAACACACCGCCGTTCATATCGCCGTTTAGGTATCCATCCATAAAGAAACAATTGTCTAATGTACTTCCATCTACATTACATGAGATAACTTTTGAATTTTTTGCAGTTGTGTGTTTTATTCTGGATTTAGATATCTGTGAATTATTTATGTTACAACCCAATAAGTTACAATTTTCGAATACACCTATAAGGTCACAATTTATAAAATCGATGTTATTTATTGTTGACGTTGCTTTTATTTTTGCGTCTACTACTTCCATAGTCTGTGTTTGAGTCACATAGTTTATTAGACACTCACCTATATTATCAGTAGAATCTAATAATGAGTATATTTTTGGATAGATATTATTGTAGTATGCTTTTACAAGATCATATTCATTACTTTGATCAATTTGAAGAACAATAGATGGGTATTCAACTAATAAATTATCATATTTAGAGAAGTTCTTAAACATTCTTATGTTTTCTTCAAGATACTCCTCGAGTTTATTTGCATCTTCTTGGTCAAATGTTACATCGATTGAGTCGTGTACATCTATTATAAACCTCTCCATAAAGTAAATTAGCTGACCTATATTTTTTTCATAGTCTTTACCACCGATATATCTAAATTCGAGTCTTTGACTTTCTTTTTCTTCATTAGTATGAACAAAGTTTATACCATAATATTTGTCATTAGGTAACCTCATATTGTTCTTAACAATTTCTATCGGTATATTGAAGAAATCGTATTCTTTATATGGGATTATTTTTTTTATTGATTTTGCATAAACATTACCTTTACGTGTAGGAAAAGCTTTATAAATTTCTTCTTCGTTTGTATTTAATATTAGTTTTAATATGTTTAAATCATTTAGATCCTTTTCTTCGTTATCAAATGATAAGTTAAAGTGTATTGAACACTTATCATTTGTGTATCCATATTTTTGAACAAAATTTATAATCTTTATTAGATAGTATTTTGCATTATAATAATCGAGAGGACCTGTTACTAATTCGACCATATTAGAACCACCTGATAAATCTGGTTCAATTTTGAAGTTATCTTTATCAGGAGTAAAATCCGAGTGATATTTACGGAAGCCCCAAACTTTTACAGGTGCCAAGTCAATGTTCATCATTTCTAACGTTTTGTAGAATGATAAATCTTTTACATAAAATTCAAATTCAAATCCAACTACAGCTTTTTTTAGTTTGTCAGATTGATTTAGGAATTTGTCTGAGTACTTTTTCATTTCTTATATATTAAAGTAAAATTATGCGGAAGGTGTTGTGTGGTATATATACAGACATGAATGCTGATTTTCGGCACTAAAAGAAAAGTAAATGGATGAATTTTTTCTGTGTGTACGTAAGGACTAGGAAGAAAATTGATAAGTATATCAAGGTAAACCGTGTTAAGAACAAGTACATAATTGATATAAGGAAGATAATGGAAGAGGAGGAACTCACAAAAGATGAGGATCGTATCTACCTTAAGATTGTTGTTTTTAACAAAATACAACAAGCTATTGAAAAAGGTAAGGATATATACTACATACCTGATTTTGATAATGAGTTCTCAATAGAGAAACTTTTGAATTTGAAAAAGATACTGGGTGAAAACCCATTCAATGTACTTGTTTTCTATAACGAGTTTAGAAAGAATCCAGATATATTAGACGACCTTTTTGAAAACCTTTCAAAATTTACAAATAGTCAGATAATAAGAGACTACTAAGAGTAAGTTTATTAATATATAAACAAAAATAGTAATAATCTAATGCCTCTTCAGCAATATTCTTCTGTATTGGGTGGTTCACCTCTCGGGTTATTAATGGTAAATGCCGGACAAAAAGACAAATTTGCAAGTTTCAATAGTACAACAGAGAGGTCTATAAACGTTAATAATTACAACGGACAAAGAAATAATGCGGCATCTTCTGGATATGGTAACTCACTTTTCTCAGGTGCTCGTATTGTTAGGGCGTGGCCAGGTATTAAAGAAGTATATTCCAATGATGACATTCCAGGTCTTGGAGACTTAGATTCACTTAAGGATGGTGGTGCACGTGATGACAAAGATCCAAAATTCAAACCTAGACGAAACTTACACAACAACGACGTATACGACACAACTATACTAAACATAATTGATAACCTAAAAGGCACAAAAGCAATGCTTAAGATGGCTGATTTTGCATATTTAAAAGATTTAGGTGTTTATCCAAACAATAGACTTATGATTGCCAGAAGGTTTGTAACCGCACAAACTGATAACATCTATAAAAATCTCGCACGTAAAAATGGAGCTATATCTGAAATAAATCCAATGGCAGTACTAATTTCATGGGTTGCTGAATCGGATAATTTTTTAGAAATAAGTTTTGGTGAAAAATGGACTGAAGCAAAGGCTAGTTTTACGGATATACTAAATTCAATTGGTGGTGATGTTACATCAAAGGCTAGCGGATTAGGTTCTGCGGTTGAGGGTGGTGGTGGCCTTCTTCCTCTTCCTGGATTTACCGAGATTTTTCAAAGACAATTTTTAACAAAAATTGGAATTATGAATGAAGGTTCTGGAAATTATATACCTTCTGGTAATCCTAATTTAATAAAAGAAGCTAAAGTTAGACAAACTATTGGATATGATACTGCAGGATCTGGTTTAGAGTGTACTGTTAGTATAAAAATGGAGTGTGAATATGAACAAAAGTTTATATCTGGTCTTGATCCGACTATTGTGTGGATGGATTTACTAGGTAACATAACTCGCTTTGCAACATCACCATCAATAAATTATGGTCTATCACCAAAAACAGGAAATGTCATTGGTAGTATATTGGATAACCCAATGGGTTTTGTAAAAAGAGTTGTTAATGAAATAAAAGATGCACTTAATAAGGTTGCAAGTGAATTAGTTGATAAATTAAAAACAAAAGTTGAAGATTTGAAAGCACAGGTTATTGCAAAAAGAGAAGAAGAGGCACAAAATCCACCACCTAATGGACAGACTGTTGTTGAGAAGGTAAAAAGTTCATTAGAGCAGAAACTTGATGCGGCGAGAGATGAATTAGCACAAGCACGTGATTTTATTACTAAAAATGTTAATAAATTTATTGCTGATGCACTCAAAGGTCTTGCAATGAAGTATAGGGTTGAAATAATGGGTGTAGTAAATGCATTGAGTGGACTTCCTTCAACACCATGGCATATAACAATTGGAAATCCAATGCGGCCTGTTTTCTGTGCAGGTGATATGTATATGCGTGAATCAATGTCATTAACACTAGGTCCAATTCTTGCCTTCAATGATCTTCCAGCTTCTATAAAAGCAACTTTCACATTAACAAATGCTAGACCTTGGGGTATGCAAGAGATAATGGCTAAGTTCAATTCTGGTTACATTAGAAGTGTTGATGTACAGAAAAGTTTTTATGAGACAAATTATATCGATGATGGTACTAAACAATATGAAGAGAAAGCCGGTAATTTTCCATATGATTACGAAAATATACAGGGTGATTCTTCTACTATTTCAGGATCTGTTTCTGGATCCTTTTCTAGTAACGCTACAAATGTAATTGGTGGTTCTGTTAGTAATCCGGCAATATCAAACTTCCTTGCTAAAAAACAACAAGATGAAGCTGATGCGGCCAATGCTAAATCTACTGCTAAAAATACTCAGGAATATAGACCTGCGGATGATGTGGTGAATAGAACAAATACAAACGAACAGGTTATTCAAAATAGATTGATTGAAGTGGATAAGAAGGCTAAAGAGGCTAATCAACGTAAACAATTAGAGGAACAACAGAATAAAAAAAGTGAGGGTAAGCTTACTCGTGCTGATATTTTAATGTACTGGTTACAGGATCAAAAAAAACAGAATGAGGGTAAGGAAAAATTGAACAATAGTACAGATAATTCCAAAGTTAGTAACGAAAGTGTAAGTGTACCCAAAGAGGATGAACCTGATTTAAATGGTGGTGATAGCTATTATAGTTATAAATTGTAAAAATAATATTGTTTATGAGAGATGAGGATTATAACATAAAATCATTTGAGGGTTTACCTGAAAGGATTATGCCAAATGGTCAATTAGTTTTTGATATGTTTGAACCAACACTTTTTGTTAGAAATGATGTTGGTCTTTCACAATATGTGGTTCCTGATTATGAAGAAGGACGAATAGATCTTGTTCTAACAAGTTTATATGGTGATGATAATCTTTCATCATCTTATTCAAGATTAGATGCACTTCTTTTTATAAATGGTATTGATAATCCTCTTAACATATATAGTGGTATGATTATTTTTTACCCACCAGTACCAGAGGATCTTGATTCTTATAGATATGAAAAAGGTTCTGACCCTATCGGTAAAAGACAAAAGAATAATTCACTTGGTATACCAAATTCTGTACCTAACAAATCTAATAGAGTCGATTCAAAACGTAGGAAATATCTCGATAGTGTTTCTTTACCACCTACGGTTAACAAAGTACCACAACCTGGTGTGAGAATAGAAGGAAACTCTATACTCATAGGTGGTATAAACTAGCACGCGAAGTGTCAGTTGGTTATATATAGATAATGAAATTACCTTTTACAATATCTGGTTCGTATACTGTACCAAAATCTGTTATTTCTGAAAAGAAAGATTGGCAAAAAGTAACTATGCAAGTTGCTGATGCTATGTACACACTTAATAGTCGTCAATCTGATAGTTGGGGTGGTTATATGTTTGATGGTACCCCTCCAAAAAAATGGATTGATAGTGGTAACATAACACGTAGCCATAAAATGGGTATCAACGATGTTCTTAAGAAGTTATATGATGAGGAGAAAAAGAATTGTGATGTAAGAAATATAAAAATAGAAATAGAACCAACACTTCTAAAAGTTTTTTGGAGTGCAGAAATATATGAAACTAAGGATAAGCCAAGTTTAGGATTTTCATATAAAGGTGCATATGGTTATGATGAAAATACGGTAAAGAAAGAAACATGGTCAAGAGCAGTTGAAGCAGGATTAGTAAATGCAGATGCAAAACCGAAAGAACCATATGTTTGGGGTGGTCAATTGGTTTATGGTGGTCAACTAAATGTTATATCAGTCTTTGATGTAAAAAATGCTGATGCATCATTTGGACAAAATGGTAGTTGGACACCTAAGAACGTTTATATAAAATCTACTATTTATAAAAAGAAAGTAGATAGAATAGAGAGTTCGGCAGAGAAAAAGGAAGCCGAGAAAAAAGCAGAAACTGCTAAAATAAAAGTAGACTTCATATTCGGTGATGAAATTGCTGCAAAAGTTGCTACTGATGCATTAGGATTAAAAAGATATTCAGATGCTAGTTATAATAGTTACTCAGCAGATGATGATGCACTAACTAAAACAGTTACTGATTCAAAAGGTTTTTCAAGATATTATGCACAACCTACTGAAATACTAAATGGTTTACAAAGTTATAAAGGTAAACTTAAAGATAAAATCGTTCTTTTATCTACTGGTTTATTGAATTTGATTACATATCAAAAAGAAGGTAGTGATAATTGGAAAAAAGGTATATCTAGTATACGTAAACAGGTAAAATTCTTAAATGAAGAAGGTGCATATGTTACTATATTAGGTCTAACCGGTAAAAGATTGGATGAAAATGGTCAACCTTTTATTTATGGTAATCATCGTGGTATGGATTGGGGAAGTGTCATTTCAACTGTTGATGTACCGTCATGGAATAAATGGTTGGAGAGTTTAGTAAATGTTTGGAATGGAGAAACTGTAGATGGTAAGACTAAATTTGAACAATATCCTGAACAGGATTCTTTTGCCGCTGCTGAAAGTTTTATAAAAAAGAAATATCCAAACGCAAAGCTTGCTAAATCTAAGACCGGATTACCTAAATCACCTGGTGAATATACGATAAACCAACAGATAGAATTTGCATCTGCTGCAATAGTTAAAGAAAGTCCTTTTGACACTGATAAAAAGGCCTTTTATGTAACATATTATCCTACTAAAGCTGGTAAAGATAAATTTGCATTTGCGGGTCCATTTTATAAAACCGTAAATGGTAGGATTCCAGATTATGGTGGAACATATCTAACATCTTTTAAATCAAAAATAGCACATCCTCGTATTGATGAGGGTAAAGTGACTATTGAGGATGGTTCGGGTAGTTTTGATGGGGGTGTAAATTCAGGTGGTGATGTAGGTACAGGAAATGAAGATAAAGTCGGTACATACACACCTGTTGCTAAAGCACCGGTTGAAAGAATTCCTGTTACTGATCCTTTTGGTATAGCTGGATATATAACAATCAAAAAAGTTAGTGGTCCTGGTGAGATTATAGGTGAGACAGTTAGACCTGTATATAATATAGATTATAATAGAGGTGCCACTTTTGAAGGTATAAGATTTTCAACAGAGGGTGACTATATAATATCCGCGTCTTCTGATAGTGTAGATGTTATTGCAAAAACTTTTAGTGTTAAAGTTGCAAAAGAAGTAGAGATAGAAGCACAGGTTACTTCGAGAGATGTTCCTGCGGATGGTAAAGGTAGTAAACCATGTATAGCACAAGAATTTCCACCTACACTTAGTATACCACCTATGGTACTTCCATCACCACCGGATAAAACAACTCAAATTCAAGTAGTTAGTTCGTTAGGAATAAGACCATTTGTAGCTATCAACAATATTCCAATTGATCAATCTTCAATTCTGTCACTTAAACTATGGCATAAAGGTATGATTCCAATGTGTAGCTTAATATTTCAGGATAATACTGGTAAGTTGAGAACCAATACAGTTCAGGACAATACTATTTTTAGGATTTTTATAGATTCTAAATCTGTTGATTTGAAAAATATAGATATGGAATTCAAAGTTGTTGAGTTCAATGAGAATACTCAAAATTCTGAGTATTCGGTTGTTGGTGTGATGAATATACCTTATACAAATGGACCAAATAAGACTTATACTGCATCTGGTGTGGGTGGTAATGCACTTTATGTACAGAGTTATAAATCATTTGAAGGAACATCAGTTGATGCCATAAGACAAATATGTAAAGATTTAGGTGTTGGTTTCAATACAAATATTGATAAGGCGGATGATAAAATGAAATGGATTACAAACGGTATAACGATGGAAAAAAGTATCGAAGAGATAATAAGACATTCGTATATATCAGAAAAAAGTTTCATTTGGGGTTATTTTGATTATTACTATTGTTTCAACCTTATAGATATGGAGAAAGAGATTGGTAGAGACAACTCATTAGATGTTGGACTTGAAACATCTACGGATAAAACTTCCAGTGTGTTATCAAAAATGACATTAATTAATGAAAAAACAATTGATAAGAGTAGTTTTTACTTTGAGAAATATGATATTAAAAACCTTTCAACTGCTAAAAGTTTTGGAACAGGTCACTCTACAAAAGTAAAATATTATGATATAAACACAAAAAATTGGCTTATATTCGATGTTGATGGTAATACATCTGATCAATCAAAAAATATTATATTGAAAGGTTCTGTTGATGATGTAGAACTATATAATCAAAATGTATCTACTAAATTTCTTGGTTATATAGATACATCTAATGTTCATAAAAATTTTCACTATGCTGTTGTTTTGAACAAAAGAAATATGGATGACTTATCTAAAATTCAGGTAAAATTAACATTACCCAATACAAACCTAAACTTATATAAGGGTATGAAACTATCTGTTACATTTGTGAATCAAAATGTAAATATAGGTGATCCTGAAAGAATAGTTTGGCGTTTTACTGGTGATTGGATAGTTTCTGATATAATATATAGCTTTATTGGTGATAAATTTCAACAAGAGGTTATATGTGTAAGAAGAGAGCTTAGTAAGATACCAGATGAGATGGAACAGAAGATTGCAGCAAAAGAAGCAAATCTTGCAAAAGAAGTTACTAAAAATCCTGAGCCAATTAAGTTTAATGCAAAATATCAAGTCGGTCAACCATATCAATTTATAGATATGGCCAATCGTGTTTATTATATTGTAGTTAATTCTAAAACAGATGATGGTATGAAGATAAGTGGTTTACTTAAGTGGAAGAAAGAAATACCTAAGAGAACTGCAAAAGTTGAATTCAAAGATTGTAAAACATTTCCATTTGAAATTAGTTGTAAAAATAATAAGATAAAAGACATTCAAACATGGTTAGGATTAGGTTCTGATGGTAAATATGGTAATGATACATATAACAAATTAGTTGAACTTAATTATCCAGTTATTATAACACAAGCAGTTTATGACCAGATAAAGAAGGATTTTGAGGACAAAAAGAAAAAAGAAGAAGAGTCTAAACCAGTTGTAAAAGAGGAGACCGTCAATAAGACGGATGATGTCGTTGTTAGTTCACCTCAACAATCTTCATCCAATTCATCAAATAGTGGCGAAATGATACTTATTATTGGTGATAGTCAGTCTGCGGTATATGGTAAAGGAAATAAGGTAGGGGCATTAAAGATAGATGCGAATGGTGAATTGAAATACACATATAGTAAAGTGACGTATACGTGGCCTAACTTTTTCACTCATAATGGTGCTAAACTAGGAAGTGGTGTGGATGTTTTGGCACTCGGTTCACAAACTACGGCTTGGATGTTGAATGGTAGTGCGGCGGGACCAGGTCTTAAAACATACCTTAGTCAGACCAAAAAGAAATATACAAAGATTATTATCTGGGGTGGTGGTAATGATTGTACGAACAACTGGGATTTATACAAAACAACAATTCCAAATATACAAGCTATGGTTGATCTCGGTATAGCACATGGTGCTAAAGTATATGTTTGTTTAGGATATAAGGTTGAAGGTACTGATGGTAAAGGAAACTTTGATGAGGGTAAGGATATATGGCCAGGTTTCGGTAATTATAAACATATGAGTACATCAGGATTTGTAACTATAAAAACTAAGGAAGATTGGATTCCAAGGTTGAAGAAAAGAAAAGAGTTAAACGAAACTATACTTAAGGAAAAGATAAAGAATGCTTACTTTATACCAATGATGGATTTAGGTGGTAGAACAAGTGATGGACTTCACGCCACTCAGGAGGGATACCGTATAGCAGCAGGTAAAATTATGGAGGCTCTTGCAGGTACAAACGTTGTCCAGGCGAATACAAATTATGGTACGAAAAGTGAAAAAGTGCAGGAATCTAAAACAGATAATCCTGATACCGTTGATATAATATTAATGGGTGGTCGTGATGATAGAACCGATAAAAGTGGAAATGTAACGGATAAAAGTCTTAAACAACAAATCGAATTATTTAAAACACATATTGGTAGTAAAAAAGTTATAGGATTCAGATATATGGAGAATAGTAAAGTTATTGATGCCATAAGTAAATATCCAAATGCGTATGTTGTTTTGTTTAGTGCAGGATGTCAATATTCTTCATCTATTTCAAGTAAAATGAATAATAAAAGTAAATTATTTATAGTTGAACCATATGCAAAAGGTGGTAATACTTCTGTTGTAACAGCGGTTAAAAATGGAACTCCTGCTAAAAATGTAATAACAGGACCTATTGTTGAAAGAGGTAAAGGGGTTGTTGACGGTTCTACTAATACACCGGATGGAGTGGATCACTGGGGTGCACTTAAATATGCTGGTAGATTTTTTGGATCAAAATAAATAGAGATTTTCTATGGCTAAATATATTGATAAATTTATAAGTGAGTTTGATAAGAGACTTGATGATCATTTAAATCTCTCTGCAAAAAGATCTGAGGAATTTTTGAAGGTGCGTGATGAACAAATTGAATTAGAAAAGGGTGTTCTTTTATCTAGTTTGAAAACAGGAAAGCCGAAGCCGTTTCTTGGTTTAGGTGGATGGTCTGGTCATAAATACAAAGATTTGAAAGGATTATATGAGTATGTCTTTCAAAAAGATGGTAGTATGCACCTCCCGCCTGAAAAGGTTAAGGGTAAAATTAACCCAGATTATACATTTTTCAATGATTACATAATTATTCGTTCCACATATAACTTTATTTTAAATACAAAAAATAGAATATTCATTCAAGTTAATAATTATCCAGGTGCACCTGCTGAACAAGATAATACAGAACTTATTGATAGACCTGAACCAATCGAGGAAAGAACTGAAAAAATAACAGTATTTAAAAATAAAGCTGACTTTCCATTTGGACCTGGTGATAAAAACTTAAAAATAAAAGACATTCAGAAATGGCTTGGATTTACTGGTAAAGATGTTGATGGTTCATTTGGTAATGGTACTTACAATGCACTTTTATATGGTGGATATTTGATTGGTTTATCTGCATCAGTAACACCAGTAATATATGATGAATTAAAGAGAGACTATGAGAATGGACTTGTTGAGAAAAAGCCAGCCGCTGTTGTTGTGCCACCTAAACCAGATCCATATGTAGAATTTTTGAAGAAAGCTGAAACTATTAAAGAAAAGGGTGGTGGTCGTTATTGGTTCAATACATTTATGGATATGGTTGAAAAGAATTACATTAAAAATACTACTATAAATGATAATATTAAAAAAGTAATGGAATATTGTGATACTGTTTTTGGAATGGGTAGTGGTAATGTTGATTCTATTCCAGAAATTGATATCATAGGCAATCGTGCCATTGATATTTATTATATGAAAAACTATGGTTCCGTGGGTAAAGAATATGATAATTATCTTAAGTTTTATTCGGTTATAATATCTGATAATTATATAAATATGGATAAGGGTGCATTGGGTGTTATGGCACGTGATGTTTTCCCAAATTTAATTCCTTGTTTCCCTGAACCCAGAACCAGAACAATAGCAATGGATACTATTGATATTGATTCTGCAATGGATGTTACTAAGAAAAATCCAGAGGATGAATCACTTCTTCTTTATAATGCTTTTCTTGAAGCGGCTGATTATTATTCACAGAATAGAGATGTTATTGATACAATTCCTTTAGCAGAAAATAAATGGGAGGTTTTACCCAGTGCTGCTAGACATCTATTAGATCCTAAATGGGAAACATTGGGTGATTATACATTTGAATTCTCTATGGAGGATGTTATAAAAGTAATAAGTGGGCCTTCTGGACCGGGATCCAATATATTCATACCTAGTTATGTAGGTCTTACAGAATCATCTGTTAATGTAGGTGAATTATTTAGAGAGTATAGAGGTGAGATTGTTTCTACTGAACTTTTGGATGAGTATAAACAGGAAGAGACTGAGGTACTTGATGAAATTGGAGTTACTGAAGAATATGATTATGAAAAAGAGGATGAATATGACTCATTATCTCCTGAATATAAAGAAGTTGAGGATTGGAGTTTGACTGAGGATCAGGTATATGCACTTCAAACTCTACATGATGGACATAGTGATTATGAGATAGGTCAGTATAATGAAGATACTGGAACTTATGGTGGTGGTGCTACCGTAGTAGATAATAGTAGTAATGGTAGTAGTAATAGTAGTAGTAGTAATGATATTGTACTAGGTGGTACTGATAAGCCTGATAAGTTAAAAATTATTAATAAAGAAGGTTATATCGTTAATGGTAAGCAGAAAAAAATTATAGACTTAACTGATCTTTCAATAAATAAAGGAAAACCTACTAAATACAAATACTTTGTTGTACATCATACGGGAGGTTTAGGTACTGCAGAAGGAGTCATTAATATTCTAAACAACCGTACAGGTAAAAGTGGTCAAAAAATTCATTTATCTGTACAATTCATAATAGATAGGGATGGTTACGTATACAGAGGTTCTGCGCCTAATCATACTGCAGCACACGTTCTTTCTCCAACAGATAAATCATACGGTAAAAAATCGTTTATTCAGAAATATCCGTATGCTTCGGATCTTTGTAATTCGAACTCGGCAGGTTGTGAGGTAATTTCATGTAAGGATTCCGATGCTAGTGGTAAACTATCAGGGTGTAACGCAACTGTTATTGTGGAAAGACAAGGACCTGCTCTATTAAAAGTAATAAAACATCTGAATATACCTAAGGATAAAATATTCGGTCACGGTGAGATTCAAACAAATAAAATGGTAGATGAGGGAGCCACTCTTAAAAAGTATGTGCTTGATAATTGGGATAATTATAAACTTTGGACTGGTGATAATGCTATGGATTGGGGTTGGGGAGTTGATAAATAGTAGACATTATATAATGTCTACTAATTCGTTATCTTAATTATGTTATCCACTGCACTTGTATCTTTGAATGTCATACCTTGATATTTACCGGATTCTAAATTAAGTGTTCTACATCCATCCGAGTATTTACCATTAGATATCTGTGTCTCAATACCACTTTCCTTATCAATCATAAACATTGTGAAGTTGTTTCCTGGTAGTATTTTTATTCGATAAGAATTGTTTTTGAATGTCTGTTGGTATGCATATGTCTTTTCGTCCTCCATAAGGAAAGTTGACGTTTTGTTATCCCATTCTATCAAAGACATAACTAACCATATATTATCATCTTCTACTGGATTTACAAATACTTGAAATGAATCACCATTTCTATCCCAAGATTCTTTATCAGAATCTGTCCATTTAGAATCCTCTTTTAGTTTGGTTTCTTTCTTCCTATTGGACCATGCTTGGAATGCTAATATTTTAGTTTCTGTA
>SXGQ01857671.1_pt1 | contig 47214 bp, 48 predicted proteins | sample 3178371 | NCBI WGS metagenome assembly SXGQ01 (sample SAMN11356859, study PRJNA531348) | freshwater metagenome | isolation source: freshwater sample F1-20 | place: China: Fuxian Lake, Yuxi | collected 2017-12-25 | reverse complement strand
AGAGCATCGCCCTCCGGAGGCGTGTGCGGGCGTTCGAATCGCCCCGAGGGCGCTCTCATGTCACATCGGATAGTGCCGAGTTGCTGTCGGCAGGAATCCGCTTCCATTCAGATTGTTCCATGAACTTCAATCCCGTCGACGCCTAGAGGCGATTCCCAAGCAATTCGGGATTCTGGGCCAAACGTTCGCGGATTTCGGCCTTCACGACTTTTCCTGAACCCGTCACTGGGAGTTCCTCGACAACGACGATGTGCCGAGGAACTTTGAATCCCGCAAGCCTCTGACGCACGAACGCCACGACCTCGGCGGCAACGATCTCAAGCCCTGGCGTCGCAACAACGACCGCGCACACGTTCTCGCCCCACTTCGAGTCGGGTACGCCGACCACAGCCACACGCGCCACGCTCGGATGCTCAAGCACGGCCGCCTCGACTTCTAGAGACGAAACGTTTTCTCCACCAGTGATGATGATGTCCTTCTTGCGGTCGACGACGTGCAGCCAGCCCTCGACCATTCGGCCCATATCGCCCGTACGCAACCACCCGTCTTGAAGCGCCGCCTCGGTCGCTTCTTGATCATTGAGGTACCCCAGCATCACCTGAGGCGCACGAATGAGGATCTCCCCCACTTCTCCGCGTGCGACGTCGTTTCCTTCGGCGTCGACGAGTCGAAGGTCAACACCCGGTGCAGGTTGCCCTGCCGCTTCAAGCAATTCTGCATCGCCCGCAAGCCCCCGACGATGGGCATCGGCATTTAAGAAAACCGCGTTCCCTGAGAGTTCGGTCATCCCATAGCCCTGAGCGAAATCAACTTTCAACAATTCGTCTGCTCGCCGAAGGAGCGGTGTCGGCATGGGTGCCGCGCCGTATGCGATCGACCGAAGCGGTTCCAACTGCGCACGTCGATGCGGCTCAGCGTCAATCAAATCGACAAGTGTTGCCAACATGGTGGCAGCAAGCGATGTGGAGGTTGCCCGCTCGCGTTCGACGATGTCGCAGAACTCCGCCGCGGAGAATCCGCCCATCAACACAACTGGCCGTCCGTGCGCATGGCGATGCACAACGTTGTATCCGGCGACATGACACAACGGGAATGGAAAGACATATACGTCGTCAACTTCAACTGGACGCGCGCCGGCACTCGCGTCAACCGCAGCGAGAATGCTCCGATGCGTCAACAACGCACCCTTCGGCGCCGCGGTTGTGCCACTTGTAAACAACAACCATGCCGGAATTTCTGGATTAACGGGAGTCAGCGCAGGACCGCCATCGAAGCCATCGACCAGATCCGACCAAGTTTGCCAATCGAACATTGGGAGTTCGACTCCCGCGTCCCGAAGGCGATCCAGCTCACCGATTTCGCCAACAACAATTCCCGCGCCTGATCGCTCAATCATTGCGATCACCTCACGTGGATGAAGTCGATGGTTGAGAAACACGAGCGTCCTCCCCGAAGCGGGAACGCCGTAATACAACTCGACCCAAACACGATGATTCGACCCAATCACCGCAACACGAACATCCGGACGAAGAAGTTCGTTTGTCAGCGCCACCGGTGCGCGCACTCGTTGACTCAATTCAGAGAAGGTAAGTGATCCAGCAGCATCGATCAGAGCCGTGTCGTCGGGATGACTGGCCGCGACGCCTTCGATCATGCCGGCAAGAGTTCCGGCAACCCCGCTCACTTGCAGACGACGCCTTCGGGGGCCTTACCAGCCTCAACGCCAACATATTCAGTGACCTCACCAGGCTTCACTGTCGTCACTGGTCCGGTTGCCGCTGAGGTTGAGGGTGCAACCGCTCCCGCAATCGTTGTTGTCGTCGTCGGCGGGAGTGGTTCAGTAAGGACACCGGTGAACGATGACCCAAGGAGAACGGTGACTGGAGCGCTGCTCTTCAACGTCTTGTCAACCTGCATCTCAGCGTTGCCGCCGAGTTGACGACGAAGGAGATCCGCCTGCTTCTCGGAGCCAGGCAGGTACCTGATCACGGTGGCTGATTGCGACTTGGTGACGTCACCAGTCGACTTGGACATGTATCCAAGTTGGCGCAACCGATCGGAGACCTCGACCGCCTTGCCCTTCGTACCCGTGGCATTGGCGACGCTTACGACCACTGACGTTGGCATAACGGTACCGGCGGGAAGGCCTCGAAAGATATTGAAGACATCTTCAGCAGCAGCGGTATTGAGACGAAGAATGCTCGCACCACCATTGGTCATATCCATATAGACCGGCAGCGCGTGCGTCTGAATCTGAGAGCCCGAGAAACCCTTGAAAGATTTCCCGAGAGAGACGAGATTGCCGATGCTTAATTTGGAATCAAGAGTGAGGTTGTCGGCAGTTGATGAAACCAAACTGTTGATCGCCTTTAAGTCCATCGAACCAAACTTGTCTTGTGAACGATCAAGCATTGTGCGCATGAACAAGGTCTGACGAGAGATGCGCCCAAGATCAGCGCTCGGGTCTTCAATCCACTTCTTTGTTTTGGGATCGAGATACTCAAGGTGGCGGGATCGGGCATACGCGAGTGCAGCATCGCCATCGAGTACCTGACATCCAGTTCCATACATGTAGAAACCAGAACTTCTGTCGCGCACCTGCTTGTCGAAGTACATCGGGATACCGCCAACTGCGTCGGTTACCCCTTTGAAACTCTCGAAGTTGATTTCGACATAGTGATTGATACTGATCCCGAAATCCGCCTTGATTGTGTCGATCAACCGCTGCGCACCATCGGCACTGTCTTTACCTTGAGCAAACGCGGTATTAATTCGCTCTTCTTTCCCCGAAGGTTGAATTGGAACCCACAAATCTCGAGGGAGTGACATCAGATTGATGGTCTTGTTTTTCGAATCGACCCGGACAACCATGATCGTGTCGGAGCGTTGCCCAGACTCCTGCGCGCCTTGGCTATCCAAAAATGCTGACGAATTGTTGTCAGACTTTGAAATTCCAGACCGGCTATCGGACCCAACGATCAGGAAGTTCTGCACACCGCCCGAAGATGACTCAAGAGCCAGAGAGTCTCGATTGATCTGGTTAAAGCGGTACCAGCCGTAGCCGGCGACAGCGGCGAAGCCCAGGCCAATGAGTACAACTACCCCGATGCCGACTTTGAGAACACGCTTACCGGTCTTGGGCGGCTTGGCATGACGGAAATTCGGCTTTGGCCCCGCGTCTGACGAACCGCCAGCAGGCGGGGTCTTCGATGAGCCAAGTACCCGGCGACCGGGAGAACTGGCGTTGCGTCGAGGAGTTTGACCCGGATCCCATGGGGGTACGGGCCCTCCCGACGTGGGGGGTACATCGGACATGAAAGGAACAGGGTAGTCGGGGCCGTTTCCGACACTCCGTCACCCCGCTCGGTTCAGGCTGTGACCTTGGGCTCCTTGGGCAGTCCCAGCACTCGTTCACCGACGATATTGCGCTGAATCTGCGATGTTCCGCCCCAAATAGTCTCGGAGCGACTGAAGAAAAAAGAGGATTGGAGCGCGTTGGCGGGATAGGCCGGATCGACTGCGCGACGGCCGTAGCCAGGCACAGACTCTTCCGTTCCGGCATTGCCGAGCAGAAGCTGAGCTTCGGGACCAAGTACATCCATTGCAAGCGCCATCACCTGCTGGTGATATTCGCTCCAGAAGATCTTGTTCGTTGCACCAAGTGCCGCAACACCAAAGTCCTTGCGATCTTGGACTACTGCCGTCAGCGAGCGAAGGCCGTTGATACGCATGATCTGAACTTTCGACCATGCAAGCGCAATGCGCTGACGAATCATCGGATCTTCAATAGTGCCGTTCTTCTTTGCCACAGCGATGATGTGATTCAGTTCGGTTTCGAAACGGCGATAGCCCGTTGTCGCCGAAGTGCCTCGTTCGAAACCGAGTGTGGTCATCGCGACAGCCCAACCATTGTTCAGGCCACCAACGACGTTCTCTTTCGCACAACGCGCATCGGTGAGGAACACCTCGGCAAACTCGGCCGATCCATCGATTTGCTTGATCGGGCGAACTTCAACACCTGGCTGATCCATCGGGCACAGCAAATAGGAAATGCCCTTGTGCTTCGGTGCATCGGGATCGGTACGACAAAGAATGAACACGTAGTCAGCAATGAATCCCTGGGTGGTCCAAATCTTTTGGCCGTTGATAACCCACTCGTCGCCGTCAAGCACAGCCTTGGTGCCAAGGTTGGCGAGATCGGAACCGGCATCGGGCTCGCTGAATCCCTGACACCAAGCGATGGTGCCCGAAAGAATCTTGGGAAGGAATTCCTTCTTCTGCTCTTCGGTGCCCCACTGGAGAATGGTCGGGCCAACAAGTGTGTCGCCGAAGAAGTCGGCTCGCATTGGTGCACCGGCATTCGCGAATTCTTCTGCCACCACAACAGCCTTCATGGTGGAAAGGCCCTTGCCGCCGTACTCGGTCGGCCACGAGGCGCAGATCCAACCGCCGCCGTAGAGCTTGGATGTCCATTCCTCGAGAAACAGCGCGCGCTCGTCAGCACTCATCTCGAATCCGGGTTCGAACCAACCCTTCGGGAGGTTCTCTTCAAGCCACCCGCGAACTTCGCTGCGGTAGGCCTCGGCGTCTTCCGGATAGTTCAGGTCCATGGGCGACAGTCTTCCGATGAAGGCCTATGCCGTCCAATCGTTTCGCCGAAGGGCAGCGAACCCTTGCCTGCGGGGTAGATTCACCTTCTATGAGCACCACCGAAACGCCAACCAAAGCCGAACGCTGGACCTTTCAGTGGCAGGAACTCTTCAGCGAGGTCATTACCTCCGGCCTGTGCACCGGTTGTGCTGGCTGCGTCATTGCGTGCCCTCACGATGTCATCGGGTACAACCACGAGGCTGGCGGCTACAAGCCGTTCCACATCGAAGACGAACTCGGCCCCACCGATTGCGGTCACGGACAAAAGGGCTGCACCAGTTGCACCCGCGCCTGCCCGCGCTTCCGAGCATGGGAACCGCAAGCAAACGAACACCTCTTCGATCGCGACCGTGCCGACGATGAAGTTGCTGGCATCTACAGCGACATCCTCCTCACCCGCGCATCTGATGACATGGTCCACCGCATGGGTCAAGACGGCGGCTTGGTGTCGGCACTTCTCATTTGGGCGCTCGACAACGACTACATCGACGGCGCGCTTACCTCGTACCTCGAAGGCGGCGATGCAGCGACCTGGAAAGCCATCCCCGGCGTTGCTACCAATCGCGAAGAAGTGCTCGCAGGCGCTGGCAGTCGCTACACCTACTCAGCCAACACACTCGCAATGGACGAAGCCAAAGAACGCGGCCTCAAGCGACTCGCCCTTGTTGGCATGAGTTGCCAGTCCTCAATCGCCCCAGTTATGTGGTCGCGAAAAATCGGCAAGGTCTCCAAGCCCATCGTCTTCAACATCGGTTTGCTTTGCTCAAAGACGTTCGATGACGCAATCTTTGAAGAGCTGTTCGAGGCGAAGTACCGCATCCCGAAGTCGGAAATCACCAAGATGAACATCAAGGGTGTTTTCCAAATCTGGACCCGCGATGGCGGCTACCACGAGGTCAACCTCAAGGAATGTCACGACTGGACTCGTGAGGGCTGCAATCACTGCCCCGATTTCGCAGCAGAACATGCCGACATTTCGACCGGCGGTATTGGTAAAGACAACGACTGGACACTCACCATCGTTCGAACCGATGTCGGCCGCGAAATTATTCAGCGAATGATCGCCGACGGTTCAATCGAAGCTCGTCCCGGCGATGAAGACCCCGGAGCGATCGCTCTCATGCGCAAACTCGCGGAAAAGAGCCGTGCTCGTTGGCCGCAGTGGGCCCAAACGGAAGTTCGTCTCGGACTTCCCGAAAAGAAGAAGCCAGCAGCGAAGTAATACTGCGGGCGATCAGCCTGCGGTCGTCGTTGTCGACGCGGTGGTTCCCGTTGCGCACTTCGTCAGTGCATCTTTGATCTCTGAAGAGACGCCATTCCACGTCTTCTCGGGATCTGACTTCAGGTCGCTATTGAGCGTGGTGAAGTCAGCAATCGGCATTTGGTCGACGAATACTGAGTACATGCAGAGACATGACGACTCGCTTGATCCCTTGACATCAGAGGCGATCGTGGTCCCGGTGGCTTTGAGCGCCGTATCAAGCGTTGCCGCTGTCGATGCATCAATTGCCGTGATCTCACCAGACGAGGTGTAGAGATAATTGGTGCAGAGTTCGACAAAGTTCTGTTGCGTGAGGGTGTTGTACTCCGTAGGAGTGTTGCCCTGACTGCAACCACTGAGCCCAATCACGATCGCAAGGGCAAGACCAACAACACCAGCGCCAACTCGTCGTCCCAACATCGTGCTGACCATCCTCATGAAGTCGATGCCGCATCGTCCGGGGGGCGGCGGCAGGCGGTCGCTACCGTAGTCGGTGCCCCCCGGTCCCCCGACATCACCGGCCGAAAGCCACCCGACCGGTCCGTCGGCCGAGACGGCTCGGTAGGCTCTCCTTCCCATGGCCCGTAAGAGATCTGCCCCTGCACCCACCCTCGTTCTGCTCGTTCGTCACGGCCAGACCCCCACGACCGGAACCACCCTGCCCGGTCGAGCCCGAGGCCTTCATCTAGCCGACTCCGGCATCGCTCAAGCAGAAGCTGCTGCCAGTCGAATCGCGAAGTTGTCCAAAGTTTCAGCGATCTACGCCTCACCGCTCGAACGCACTCGCGAAACCGCCAAGCCAATTGCTCGGGAACGCAAACTCAAGGTAGCGATTGATCGCGGTCTGCTCGAATGCGATTTCGGCGACTGGACCGGCAAGAAACTCGACGCTCTCCGAAAGCTTCCCGAGTGGACAACCGTGCAGCGCTATCCCAGCGGGTTTCGATTCCCCAACGGCGAATCCTTTGCGGAAATGCAGACCCGCATGGTCGGCACAATCGATTCACTGGTCGCAAAACACCCAGGGCAAACGATTGTCGCTGTCTCACATGCTGATCCGATCAAGGCTGCGATCGCGCAAGCACTTGGAACTCACCTTGACCTCTTTCAACGCATCGTCGTTTCACCCTGCTCAATCTCTGCGATCCTCTACTCATCGGGAGGACCTGCGGTCCTCACGGTGAACTCAACTGGAGACGATCTGTCGAAGTTGGGACTCTCGTGAGCGAATCATGGGAGTTCATGGACCCTGATTCAGTTGTTCCTGGCGCGTTTGGCGAACCAGGCCGACGAACGTTTTTCATTCAAGCCACCGACGCTGGACGCACCGTGTCGTTCAAGCTCGAGAAACAACAAGTCGCTGCGTTGTGCGAATACCTCGGCGGAATCCTGACTGACCTTCCCGCCATTCATCCCGGCCAATTCGTTGCACCGCTATCAGCGAGCCCTCCTCTCGACATGCAATGGACGGTTGGCGGACTCGCCGTTGCGTACGAAGAGGACGATGACCGACTCGTGATTGTTGCCGAGGAAGTACCTGACCTTGACGAAATTGCCGACGACGCGTTCGACGAAGATTTCGGATTCGAATCGGCGACTGCCCGATTCCGCCTCTCGCGCGCGCAGGTCGCAGCATTTATCGCCGTTGGAAATGACCTTGTTCGTGCCGGACGCCCCGCCTGTCGGCTGTGCGGTCGTCCGATGGATCCAGGTGGCCACCCTTGTCCGCGTCTGAACTAGACGCAACAACCGGCGGCAACATCGAGGCCGTCGTCGCGAGTGGTCACATTGAACTCATCGGACGAATGCCCTGGAGTTCAAACGCAACCTTCCTCGCCGAAGCGACTATCGGCGAGGACTCTGCCCGCGTGATCTACAAACCTCATATCGGTGAACGCCCGCTGTGGGATTTTCCTGACGGCCTTTGGAAGCGTGAAGTTGCTGCGTATGAACTCAGTCATGCTCTTGGCTGGGGAGTTGTTCCATTCACTGTCGGTAGAGAAGACGCACCCCACGGCATTGGATCGGTGCAGCGATTCATCGACGCTGACTTCGAGCAGCACTACTTCACCATGCTCGAGGATGAAGCAACCCACGATCAGTTGCAACGAATGGCGGTGTTTGACTTTGTCTGCAACAACACCGACCGCAAAGGCGGCCACTGTCTGATCGACGACGCGGGCCACATCTGGGGCATCGATAACGGTCTGTCATTCCATGCTGAATTCAAACTCCGCACCGTCATCTGGGATTTTGGTGGCGAAGAAATCGACGGTGAACTTCTCGCAGACCTGCAGTCACTCGTCGACACTGGCCTGAACGATGCAGTGAAGAGATTGCTCGGCACCTTTGAGCAAGACGCGGTGCTTGGCCGAGCACGAGCGCTGATTCGCGAAGGAGTGCTCCCGATAGACGAAAGCGGCCATCGCTACCCTTGGCCGTTGATCTAAACCACGTCAGTCGCTGTTCAATGAAACCGTCGGTAACGACAAACGCCCCGGCCATTGACCGGGGCGTTTGAACATTGCAGTGATGGAGCTCAGCGAGCCTTAAGAGCTTCGATGAGCTGCGGCAGAACCTTGTGCACGTCGCCAACGATGCCGAGATCGCTGACCGCAAAGATCGGCGCTTCAGCGTCTTTGTTGATGGCGATGATGTTCTTTGAGCCCTTCATGCCGACCATGTGCTGTGTCGCGCCGGAAATACCAGCAGCGATGTAGACGGTGGGCTTGACGACCTTGCCGGTCTGTCCGACCTGGTAGCTGTAGGGAACCCAACCAGCGTCGACAATCGCACGGGATGCACCCGGTGCAGCGTTGAGAAGTTTGGCGAGATCCTCGACGAGGGCGAACTGCGCTTGTTCGCCAAGACCACGACCACCCGAAACCACAACTGCGGCTTCATCGAGTGACGGCCCTTCACGCTCTTCGACGTGACGATTGACGACCTTTGCCCCAGCGCTCTTACCGCCATCGGGAACCGCAATAGTCTCGACTGCAGCGGCGCCGCCACCAGCGGATTCTGCGACAAAGGACTTCGGACGCACGAGCACCAAGTGGGGACCAGCGGCAGTGAAGGTGGTCTTGACGTCGGTAGTGCCACCGAACACCGGCTCGGTCGTGATGAGGCTTGACCCGTCGACCTCGAGGTCGGTGTTGTTGGTGATCACGGTGCGGTCGAGCTTGGCCGAAAGGCGACCGGAGATGTCACGACCGAGGTATGAGGTCGCAGCGATGATCGCGTCGGGAGCGTTGCCGCCTTCGACAAGAGCAGCGATGGCACTGGACACAGGAACACCCGGAAGTGCACCAGCGAGATCGCCAGTTGTGTACACCTTCGATGCGCCGAACTCACCGAGTTGGCCAGCAATCGCGTCGGCGTCGCCGCCGGCGTAGACCACTTCAACCGTGTCGGCCAATGAACGGGCCTTGGTAAGAAGTTCGAGAGTGGTTGTGGTGACCTTGCCGTCAGTTGCTTCGGCGAGCACCCAAATCTTTGAAAGAGCCATGATCAATTCCTCCTAGAGAACTTTGAGGTCGTCGAGGAAAGCGACGATCTTCTCGACGGCGGTGCCGTCGTCTTCGAAGACCTCACCAGCCTCGCGAGCGGGAGCTTCCGCAATGGACACGATCTGCTGACCGGCACCGGCCCAACCGACCTGACTGGCATCGAGACCAAGGTCAGCCACAGTCAGTGTGTCGACTGGCTTGGACTTGGCCGCCATGATGCCCTTAAAGGATGGGTAACGCGGTTCAACAACACCAGCGGTCACCGATACAAGAGCAGGAAGCGGGCATTCGACATCGTCGTAACCAGCTTCAGTCTGACGCTGAATCTTGACGGTGCTTCCTTCGACGCTGATCGACTTGGCGAAGGTAACCGACGGAAGATCGAGCAAACCAGCGATCTGCTCGGGAACCGTTCCGGTGTAACCGTCACTTGATTCGGTCGCGGTGAGAACAAGATCTGCACCTTCGACGCGCTGAATGGCTTTCGCGAGCACCTTGGCAGTTGCGAGTGCGTCGCTACCAGCGAGTGCATCGTCACTGACGAGAATCGCCTTCGCAGCACCCATGGCAAGAGCGGTTCGAAGACCGGACACTTCACCATTCGGAGCCATAGAGACGAGTGTGACTTCACCGCCACCGGCGGTAGTCACAAGCTGCAGCGCCATCTCAACACCGTACGAATCAGATTCGTCGAGGATGAGCTTGCCGTCTCGCTTCAGGGTTTTAGTAGTGGGATCCAACGCACCAGGATCAGCCGGGTCCGGGATCTGCTTGACACAAACGACAACGTTCATAGGTCGAATCCTGCCCGCAGAATGGGGTTGGGGCCAAATCACACGGGGACATTGTTTGAGGACCGGGTCTGAGACGTCACCTCCGGGGCTCCGCTACGGTCAAAGTCCTTGTGAAGATTCACCTAATCGTCAATCCATCGGCCTCTTCGGTCACCGCTCGGGGGCGGGTGGTGATTACCAAAGCGCTTGCCGCCGACCACGAGGTCACCGTCTCGGAGACCGTCCGCAGGGGGCATGCCACTCGCCTTGCCGCCGCCGCTGCAGCCGACGGTGCCGATGTCGTCGTCGTACTCGGAGGCGACGGCACGCTCAACGAAGCGGCCAACGGACTCGCAGGAACGGCCACGGCGCTTGCTGCTGTTCCTGGCGGTTCCACGAACGTCTTTGCCCGCACACTCGGCTTACCCGATGACCCCATCGAGGCCACCGGCGCACTTCTTGACGCCCTTACCAACAATTCAATCCAACGCATCGGGCTCGGCTCCGTGAACGGTCGCTACTTCTTGTTCCACGTCGGAATCGGATTCGACGCCGCGGTTGTTGCCCAAGTTGAACGACGTAGTTCGCTAAAGCGATGGGCGAATCACGCGCTCTTTGGTTGGGCCGCATTCGACACGTGGCTGCGCAAGTACAACCGAAAGCGTGCTCACTTCAGCGTCCGGGTCGAAGGTCAACCAACAGTCGACGACGCAATGTTCACAATTTGCCTTAACACCGACCCCTACACATTCATTGGCACGCGGCCATTTACCATTGCCCCTGAAACGACACTTGATCGGCCATTAAGCGTCATCACCCTTCGAACACTTGACGCTTTGCCGCTCATGCGCATTCTGTCCTCGGCGCTTGGCTCAGGACGGCAACTTCGACATAACAAGAATGTCTCCTTCCAGACCGACGTCACGCATGTGGAGATAAACGGTTACGGGCCTATCCCCCATCAGGTCGACGGTGACTACCTCGGCGATATTGAATATCTCGATTTGCGCTACGAACCCGATTCGTTGTCGCTTGTCGTTCCGCGAGTCACCTCTCGCTGAGAACCTTGCGACACAAACTCGGAACATTCGTGATGATGGCGTCGACGCCCATTTCGAATAGGGACCGAATCTGCTCGGGGTCATCGACTGTCCACACGTTCACCGCTATTCCGAGTGAATGCGCGCGATCCACAAACTCTTTCGTCACAATTCCGTACCAAGGATTGATCGCGACATGCCCCGCAGACTCCGCACGATCGAGATCGGTTTGCAACGACTCGCCATGAGCATTGAGTAACCCCGTAGGAAGTGTTGGGTCCAATGCTCGGACTTGGTCACAGATGTCGTGATCAAAGGAGGTAACCAGGAATTCGCGCGAGGTCGGTTGCGACTGCAGAAGTTCCACGACTTTTGCAATAAGAGATGACCGAAGCGCATCGACGCCATCGGGCTTGATCTCAACATTCACCGCTAGTGGCGAACATGCAGCAAGCGCTTTGGCCAGCGTCGGAATGACGTTAGGAAGGTCAGCAGCCGAAAGCTCGCCCAAGACTCGGCCGTCGGCCAAAACGGGATCGTGATGAACAACAATCTCGCCGTCGGCAGTGAGGTGAACATCGAGTTCGACCCAATCGGCCCCCTGTGTCACCGCTTCAGCAAAGGCGTTGAGCGTATTGCCCGGCGGATTCGCTGCTGAAGCCCCTCGATGTGCAATGACATTCACCATTTGCCCACCGTACGCGTCTCGACCGTGATGTTTTGCGTAAACCTCACCTTTGTAGTTTAGGTGTCATTCGTCACAAAGGGTTCGTAACTGTCAAACCCACCGCGGTATCGCGGGCGCTGACCAGAGGATTTGCAAAAAACCCTTGCGCGTGATTTGCGCCGCAAGTACGTTCTCGCCCCTCAGCCACACACGTCCGGGTCCGTTCGAATCACTTCTCGATTCTCACGGTGCGGAGAGGTGGCATGAACACACATCTCACGGATCGGCCGGAAAACCGCTTCGTGACCCCTGATCCTGGAGGAACCGTGGCCCTGACCGCGCCCCATGCAATGACCCTGAACACAATCGCCGACGACTGGCGTGACCAGTCCGCTTGTCGTGACACCGACCCTGATCTTTTCTTCCCGGTCGGCACTACCGGCCCAGCGATTGAGCAGATCGACAATGCAAAGTCCGTCTGCACCGATTGCGAAGTTCGTCAGCCCTGCCTCGACTTCGCCCTTGCCACCAACCAAGACTCGGGCATTTGGGGAGGCACTTCAGAAGAAGAGCGCCGCAAGCTTCGCCGTCAGTGGCTCGCCGCCCGTCGCAAGGCATCCTGATTCTCTGATTCTCTGAGTCTCCGACTCGCTCTGACGACCTCCCTTCGGGGAGGTCGTTGTCGTTTTGGGCGGAGGCTGCACGCTGCCTGCGTCAGCGGCGGACAGGTACCGAGATCCGGACAGCGGTACCAGGACGGCTGCTCGTGCCCTCGCCAGCCGAGAACCCGATGGTTCCACCTAATTCAGTCGTGACGAGCGTACGAACGATTGAGAGGCCCAGCCCTTTACTGTCATCGATCGTGAAGCCCGGAGCTGTTCCCACTCCGTTGTCGGTCACCGTCACCCGCAAGCGAGTACCGGTATTTTCGAGTTCGATAATGACCGTGGCGTCATCGGTTGACCCCAACGAGAACGCGTGATCTACCACGTTCTGCAGAAGTTCGGTAAGCACGACAGCAAGCGGTGTCGCCACATCGGCGGGAAGAATCCCCGCATCGCCGAACACCGTGAACCGGATCGGACGATCAGGCGAGATCAGGCCTTCCTCCACCATTCGCACAAGTGGTCGAACGATTTCGATAAACGGAACATCGTCACCAATCGTGGTTGACAACGTTTCATGCACAAGAGCGATCGATCGAATACGTCGAACTGATTCTTCAATCGCGGCCTTCGCTTCCGGCGATGACAAACGGCGGCCTTGCAATCGAAGCAGCGCAGAAATCGTCTGCAAATTGTTTTTCACCCGATGGTGAATCTCGCGAATCGTTGCGTCCTTCGACAACAACATGAGATCGCGCCGGCGCAGTTCAGAGATGTCACGCATAAGCACGAGAGCGCCAGTCACTTCTCCGGCGGCAACAAGAGGAACGATACGCAGAAGGATTGTGACATTAGGGCCGCGTTCAATTTCCTCATCGGTGGGACGACCAAGTGCAAACGCAGCGCGCACCGGAGAGTCGGGGAGGCCAAGTTCGCCGAAGCGCTCTCCTTCCGAGTTTGCGTGCACACCGATTCGGTGCAGCCCTGAAATTGCGTTTGGTGACGCGAACTGAACTCTCTGTTCCGCATCGAGCACCATCACACCATCGCCGACTCGAGGCATAACAACGCCTCGCTCCTCTTCACCCGAAAACGGAAAGCCACCATCGGCAACCATTTCGGCAAAGCGATTGAAAACATCGAGATAGGTGCGCTCGAGAACGCCGTCCTGTCGGGCGACATGTTGATTCGCATCCTTCGTGAGCACTGCGATCGTGCGGCCACCGAAAGTGACAGGAATGCAGGTTTCACGAACCGGACCCTCAATCGCCCCTGGAGGGATTTCCCCCTCAGAGAATGCGCCGGTCAGAAATGTTTGATCAACGAGCGGCCGTTCCACGGCAGTAACGACGCGTCCGACCCAGTCGTTGGTGAAAAGCGTTTGGCTCGTTGTCGGTCGAATCTGTCCGAGCACGACCATCGAGTGCTCATCGTCGGCGCTTCGATCGCGGCCGAACAACATGAGGTCTGAGAAACTCAGATCAGCGAGCAACCCCCACGTGCCCAGCAAACGCTGGAGGTGGTTTGTTTCCGCAGCGGTGAGCCGCAACCGTTGTTCAGCGAGTTCCGCCAGATTGGCCATTGGACCGTGGCGGCGGGATCAGCCCGCGCCGAAACCGATGCGGCGTTCGCTATCGGAGGTGCCCAATTCGATGTACGCAATCTTTGCCGAGGGAACAGCGATGTCACGCCCGTGACGGTCAGTCAACCAAAGGACACTGGTGGCGTCAGCCAACGCAGCATCGATCGATGCGCGCACTTCAGCGCGATCGGCATTGGACGCCATCTCGATCTCGATTTCCTTAGGTGTCTGTTGCACACCAATACGAACGTCCACGAAATTCCTCCTGTACGAAACCGACCTGATGGCCGGCGCCTCATGCTAGGTCGCGAGACCGAGCCTTCATCCCAGCAATTTGAGTCCAGCGTTATAGCGACGAGTCGGAGCGAGTTCGAGGTCAATGACCTCGGCGAGTGCACGGATCGCAACCGCAGCTTCGCTCTCGGGTTCTACGGCCACAACCGGGCGACCGTCGTCGGATCCCTCACGAAGAGCAGGCACCAGCGGCACCTGACCGACGAAGCGAACATCGAGACGCTCGGCCAACTCGGCCCCACCACCTGCGCCAAAGAGTTCGTAGCGCTTTCCGTCGTCGCCGGTAAACCACGACATGTTTTCGATAACACCCTTGACTTCGATGTTCACCTTCTCTGCCATGAACGCTGCACGTTGGGCAACCTTCTGCGCTGCGGGCTGCGGAGTCGTGACGACGTAGAGTTCAGCACGCGGCAAGAACTGAGCGAGCGACAACGCAATGTCGCCGGTGCCTGGCGGAAGATCCACGAGCAGGAAATCGGGTTCATCCCAGAACACATCGGTGAGGAACTGTTCAAGGGCCTTGTGAAGCATGGGGCCTCGCCAAATGACGGGCTGATCTTCTTCGACGAAGAACCCCATCGAAATGCAACGAACGCCATGCGCTTCGGGTGGCACGATCATTTCATCGATGATCGTTGGGGTGTGATTCACGCCAAGCATGCGCGGAATCGAAAAACCCCATACGTCGGCGTCGACGACAGCAACCTTGTGTCCGCGTTGTGCGAGAGCGATTGAAAGGTTCGTCGTGATTGATGACTTACCGACTCCGCCCTTACCTGAAGCAATCAGCAGAACTCGAGTGGAACTCGAAGGATCGGCAAACGGAATGACACGACCTTCGGCATGGCCGTGACCCTGATGCGTGCCTGCAGTCGACGCTGGATCGCCATGAAGAAGTTCGCGAATTGCAGCGCGCTCTTCGTCGGTCATGACGGTGAAGTCAAGGTCGACACGATCGATTCCATCGAGAGCCACGATCGCGTTGGTGACGCGATTTTGGATTTCGTTGCGCAATGGACAACCGGCCACAGTCAGGGCGATCTGAATAGCCACGACTGGTCCGTCGATGGCTATACCGCGAACCATCCCAAGGTCGACGATGCTCCGGTGGAGTTCGGGGTCCTCAACAGGACGGAGGACCTCGATGACATCGGCATCGGTAATGGGCATTTAGGGGGTCTCGCTTCGGGTCGGGGAATTTCTCCTACTGCGGTAGGTAGAATACCGAGGTGGAGCAGGCGACCCTCAGTCCGACCGAGTTCAGCTCGGTGGTTACGGCCATTACTTCGGCCTTTGGCGACCCCACACGCCGTGAGATCTACCTCTTTGCTCGCGCTGGCGACGCCGGTGTGACTGCGAGCGAGGTGGCGGCACAGTTCGATCTCCATGCCAATGTCGCTCGTCACCACCTCGACAAACTCGCCGCTGGCGGATATCTCGAGGTGGCAGTCGCCCGAGGTGGAACCGGGGCAGGCCGACCGTCCAAGCGCTACACCGCCACAACCAAAGGCGATCACCTCGATCTGCCCGTTCGTCACGACGACGTGCTCATTACGTTGCTTGGCCGTGCTCTTGACATGCTTCCCCGAGACCAGGCCGAAGCGATGGCGGAAGACGTCGGCATCGAATACGGACGGCTCCTCGCTCAACGCCTCGGCCATGGTGTTGACCAGCAGCGTTCAATTCAATCCATCCTGCAGACCGTGGCCGATGCACTCACCTCGCAAGGTTTCGCTGCACACGCCGAACGTCGCAACAACGAATTGCGCATCGTTTCGGAGCACTGCCCATTCGGCGATGCGGTCATGGCCAATCCAGTCATCTGTGCAGTCGACCGCGGGATGATGAAGGGCATGGTTGCTGAACTTCACGGCAGCGATGCCACCATCGCGCTTGAATCGTCGAAGCCCATGGGCGACGACGTGTGCGTCACCTCGCTCGAAGCCTGAACCTCGTGGCTCGTCACTATCTCGATTACGCATCGACAGCACCTCTACGCGACTCAGCTCGAATTGCACTTTCCGAAGCGCTTGCCGCTCAATTCCAGGGAACGCTTGGAGATCCTGGCCGGATCCATCACGAGGGGATGACAGCGCGCGTTCTTCTAGAGAACGCTCGCGAACAAGTTGCTTCCTTACTGAAAGCTAAGCAACGGGAGATCATCTTCACGAGCGGAGCAACAGAATCAATCACAGCCGCAACATGGGGTGCGGTGCGTCGATGTGTCGAGAAGGGCTCGCCGCCCCACATCGTGTTTGGGGCGGTTGAGCACTCAGCAGTTCGACGCTCAAGCGAACTTTTCGCGAGCGCATTTGGCGGTTCTGTTTCCATTGTCAACGTCGATTCATACGGTCGTATTGACGTCGACGCGTTCATCGATGCCCTCACCCCCACTACAGCTCTCGCCCACCTTCAGTGGGGCAACCACGAAGTTGGAACGCTGCAACCCGTTGCGGAAATCGCGGCTGCCTGCACAGATCGCGGAATCCTTCTTCACGTTGACGCGGCGCAAGCGGTTGGGCACGTTGCCGTAGATCCAAAGGATCTCGGCATTGACCTTCTGTCATTCAGCGGACACAAGTTTGGCGGCCCACCCGGAGTCGGTGGCCTTTGGGTCCGCCAGGGACTTCGCATCGAGCCGCTCCTCGCTGGTGGCGAGCAGGAGCGTTCACGACGCGCGGGACTCGAGAGCGTTTCCGCTGCGATCGCACTAGGAGTTGTGGCGTCTGAACTCGATGAATCGACCCTCGACTCCGAGGCCTCAAGCAACCGCAACCTTCTTGCAACCGCTCTCGAACGATTAACAACGACACCTGGCATCTCGCTTTTGGGTCCGCTTGAGTCCCCAGACCGACTCCCACATTTGTTATGTCTGGCCGTCGAAGGCGTTGAACCACAAGGAGTCGTTCTTGGGCTCGATCGGCTCGGTATTGCTTTGCACTCTGGCAGTTCATGCGCATCCGAGGGACTCGAGCCATCACCCGTCCTTGAGGCAATGGGCGTCGACGCTCAACGATCGCTACGGGTTTCCGTCGGACATAACTCCACAATCGACGACATCAATGCGCTCTGCGAACAACTTCCACAAATAGTGAGTGAACTTCGATCACTTAGCGCGTAGCCATTCGATGAACTTTTCAACCTTGCGCAAACAGCAGTGATTTCGTTGACTACGTTCTTCGTGTGACGATTTTCCTTACTCGCCATGCTCACGCCGGGAAGCGCTCCGAGTGGACAGCCGAAGACCGCTTCCGACCGTTATCAAAACGCGGCAACGCCCAAGCCAACGCGCTTACCCATGTTGTGGGTGATCTCGTTGTGGGGCGGATCGTTTCGAGTCCCTACGTCCGATGCATGCAAACAATGGAGCCACTCGCCCGGAAATTTGAGTTGACGGTGCAGAGTTCCGAGGCACTCGCCGAAGGTGCCGAAACAGACGAGGCTTATCGAATCCTGCTTGAACTTGATGAGTTCGACGGAGTCGCGTGCAGTCACGGTGATCTCATCCCCCACCTACTTCGACGCCTCGTTGCCGACGGGATGGACACCGATGGCCCTCTCATCGATCAAAAGGGTTCGACCTGGATTATCGAATTGCGCAACGGACGGCCATTTCTTGGCCGCTATGTTCCGCCTTCGGCCTAGCACCAGTTAGTCACGACGTCCGGCAGCAACTTCTTCCTTCAACGAGTTAACCATCTGAATCATGTACATCGGAATGGCATTTACGTCGATCGCATCAAGATCGGCTTTCGCCGCAACAAAATCGCCGGCGTTGCGTTCGAGAATTGCACGGAAAACACGGGCGTCGGAATACGAGGGATCAGTTGCGATGGCTTCGTCGAGATATTCGAGAGCCTGCCGATCGAACTCAGCAGCAACTGATGGCTCGCTCGAAAGAGCGATCGTGTGTAGAACCCAACCTCGATAGGTCATGGCCTGAACGTTTTCAGGTGAGATCTCGAGCGCTTTGTCATAGGCCCGGACGGCCGACTCGAATTGCTTGATGGCCTTGGCGGAATCGCCCGCCTGTAACGAGGCTTGTGCTTGACCAGTAAGACCTTGCGCTTGGAGTATCAAATTTGAGCTGTCCTGACGAATATCGCCAGTTAAACCTTGGCCCGGCGCTCTTGTACCTGCATTACGGAACATGACCCAACTTGCACCAACCGCCATCGTCCCGACGAGAACGAGGCCAAGTGCAGTTCGCTGCCAGTTGCGTTGCGGACGGAGCGACTTCACCGCTTCAGTTCGGTCCTTGATCGCACGGATCACGGCTGCGGCGCGCGCGGTGTAATCGTCTTTGAGTTCCTCGAAGTCTGAATCATCGACATCGCCAGCTGCATACTCGCGTTCGAGATCCTCAAGAGACCGAAGGAGGAAATCGCGCTCTTCCTCAAGCACAGCCAAGGCATCGGGATCAAGTTCTCGGCGTCGGGCGGATACTGATACCGACTTGGGCGCGGACTTCCCTTTGGAGGAAGTTGTCGCGCTTGCCTCACGCGCTGCGCGACGGGCAGCGGTTCCGCCTGTAGGCGTCGTCACCGCGATGCTCCCTCGCCATGCGGGTCATTCGGATCGACCCCTTCTTCAGGGTGAAGTGCGGACGCGACGAGTTCACGATCTTCGTCAGTTGCGCGCTCTTGCGGCATTGACGACCACCGCCGGAACACGATGACCAGCGCAGCGATACCAACAGCAAGCGCAACGACTGGCAGTATCCACACCAATGCGTTTACTCCAGAGGCCGACGGCGTCAGGAGAATCGCTTGACCGTACTTGGCTGCATAGAACGATCGAATCTCGTCGTCAGACTGTCCCTGTTGGACTTGCTCAGCGATCTGGCGACGAATTTCCTGCGAGGCAGGAACATTCGATTCAGCAACCGATTCGCCAGAACACACCGGACACTTCACAGTTCGAGAAATCGAACTCACACGATCTTGTGCGGTTGGAGCTGAGCGAGATCCAAAGGCCGCAACTGAGAGGGCCGAAAAAGCAATGACAGCAACCGCGATCCACGGGCCCCAGCGACGAATCGGTGACCCCTTCGCAAATACCGACTGCGAACTCATTTGGTCCCCGTCCCCGTCCCCGCAACTGCCATTCCGCCGTTGTCTGTAATGACCTTGTCGAGTCCGGCGGCGGTGACCCCACCAAAGAAGCCCGCAACCACAAGGCCGCTGGGTGCAACCATGTAGGACTCGGGAACTTTGGTCACCCCGTAGTTAAGGGCGATCAAACCTGTGTCGTTCGAAATGGCTGGCCACGTATTGCGCTCGTTGACCCAATAGTCACGAATGGAATCGGCATCGTCGGAAAAGGCGATGCTCACCACTTGGACCGGATCACCTTTATGTGAATCAACGAACTGCTGGATCTGTGGATTCTCGAGGCGACAAGGCGTACACCACGTTGCAAAGAAGTTCACCAGCACCCACTCACCCCGATGATTGGCCATTCGGAAGGTTGAACCGTCCAGATCCGCTCCGGTGAAGTCTGGTGCTGCTTGACCAACGATCTGACTCGAAATGGGCGTGCTTGTGCCACGCGTAGCCAGAAGTGCAATAAGCGCAACAAGGACAATGCCAACGACAATCGCTGCATTACGCGCGAGCTTGCTGCCAACTCGTGGGGCCGCAGCCTCGCCTGATGAGGCCGTCATACGGTGGCTCCGGTCGAATCTTTTGGAGGCTCAACCGCTACCGGCGCAGAAACAGCATCGAGCGGATTGCGGCGACGGCCGGGGAATACTGCGAGCAGCGTGCCGAGCGCCATCACTCCACCACCGATCCATAGCCACATGATGAGCGGTTGAACCGTGACGCGAATGGTCACCGAACCGTTTTCGCCACCTTTGATATCAATGACTGACAAGACCACATCATCGGTAAAAGTCGTACGAACCGAAGGCGTTCCAATTGTTTGATTGCCGTTCGCGAATTTGTTGAGCGATGGAGCCCAAGGACCAGTGCCGTCGATAGTGATGAGAACCTGATCCACGATCTTGGCGGACTCTTGCTTGGTGTTCTGACCCACGTAGACCAACTCGTGACCAGCAAACTGCGCAGATTGCCCCTGTGTAAGCGTGAACTCGGCTTGACGAACGTAACTGCTACTTGCCGCAAACGCCACGGCGATCATCACCACGCCAAGATGGACAATCATCCCGCCGTTTGCTCGGCCAATAAGACCACGCCAGCCCTGACGCCGAGTAGCGAGCACGACTTGGCGACCGGCGGAGCCTGCAGCAAATCCGCCGAGCCCGAATGCCAACACCGGCGCAAAGCCGCGGGCACCGACAACGACCGCGAAGATCAACGAACCAACACCGATCCACGCAGGCCAAATCAATCGATGGCGCAACAACTCTCCGCTGGCCTTGCGCCAAGGAAGAACCGGGGCAATCGCCATAAGGAAAAGCAGCGTCAATCCAATCGGCATCGTCATTCGATTGAAATACGGAACTCCAACCGAAATTCGATCGTCGTTGATTGCTTCAACAACCAACGGAAACAACGTGCCAAGCAGGACCACGAATGCGAAGGCCGCAAACAGAACGTTGTTTGCGAGGAATGCCCCTTCGCGCGACAACGGAGAATCAATTCGGCCAGGTGATCGCAAGCGATCGCCGCGCCATCCGATGAGCACAACCGTTGACAGCACTATAAGAGCAAAGAAGGAAATGATTGCGGGACCAATTCCCGACGTGGTGAATGCATGGACCGATTCAATAACGCCAGATCGAGTGATGAATGTGCCAAGAATCGTCAGCGCAAACGTTGCGCACAGCAACGAGATATTCCAAACCCGCAACATGCCACGGCGTTCCTGCACAAGCACCGAATGCAAATACGCGGTGCCGGTAAGCCATGGCAACAAGGACGCGTTTTCTACTGGGTCCCACGCCCAGTAGCCGCCCCAGCCAAGAACTTCATAGGACCACCACGATCCAAGAATGATGCCCGCGGTGAGGAAACCCCAAGCAATGAGCGTCCAACGGCGAGTGGCCAGCAACCATCCTTCGCCCACACGACCCGTGATCAACGCAGCGATAGCGAAAGCAAACGGAACGGTGAACCCGACGTAGCCGAGGTACAGCATCGGCGGATGGAACGCCATAAGCGGATGGTTCTGCAACAAAGGATTTGGCCCTGGACCATCGAAACCAGCCGGTGGGGAGAAGCTCTTAAACGGATTGGCCGGTCCAACCAACATCCAGAAAAAGAAAATGCAGACAATAAGCATCGTGAAAATCGCCCAACCAACAAGCGGATCGGCAAGACGCTTGCGGAACTTCACCACAACCGCCATGAGGTAGCCACCGAGAATGAGCGCCCAAAGGATGATCGAACCTTCGAGAGCTCCCCACAACGTTGCAAAGTTGTAGAGCGCCGGGGTTTTCGTCGAACCGTTATCGGCGACGTAGAGCACCGTGAAGTCACGCGTGATGAGTGCTCGTTCCATCGCGATCGCAGCGAGGAGTCCTCCGAGGAAGACCAGCCCTGCATACCAACGAGACAACCGGACAAGGTCGGGACGATGACGGATCAGTCCGTAACCAACCGTGACGGCACCAAGAATCGCCGCAGCAAAACCAAGAGTGATTCCTGCACGTCCAAGTGCGAGATTCACGAGCCGCTCCGAACCGAGGTGACAGGAACGTTTCCGTTCATCTCAGCCTGGTTGAGGCGGTCGGATTCCTCTGCTTTGTAGACCTCGCTGTGCTTGACGATCATGAGGTCTGAGTCATAGGTGGTTGAACCATCGGCCACAAAATGTCCTTCGAGTAGAACCGCCTGATTCTCCTTAAACATTTCGGGCGGATCGCCAACGTGTTGGATGGTTATTGGCACGCCGTTGTAGGCGATTTCAAAGGTGACTCCGTCGCCGGTTTGCACGATGGTTCCGGGAACAACGGTCCCTTGCAGACGAAACCGCTTCACACCAAGTGACTCACGTTGTGCAACTGCTTCGTCGGCATTCCGATAAAAGGTGGTAGCGCTTCCGAGCGCCTGCACCACGACATAACCTCCGACTGCGATGACCGCAACGAGAACCGCTATCGCCGGACGACTCATTCGACGCTTCTTGCGAGGCGCGGCCGAGGCGGCAACTCCATCTTCAGATTCGGGACCGGTACGCGGCGTCAGCTCCATCGACGCTTCTCCGGTGGAACCTGCTTGCTTAAACGACGACCGCGCACAACCGTGACAAGCGCGTAGACGCCCATTCCACCAAACACCACAGCCCACGCAGCGGCCACAAACGGCCACGTTCCAGTGGCTTGCGCAATGTCGACCGTGGTGCTCACGAGATCACTCCTTCGGCGCGTCGTTCAGCGATTGCGGTGTCAAGACCTTCAGCTTCAAGTTGCTCTTCGAGCCACGCGACCCGGAATCTGTGGATGACCATCCAAATGAAAACCAGCGTGATCGCAACAAAACCGGTGAAGAGAGAAAAGAGCATCAAGCCCTGAATCTCTGCACCAGAGAGTGAGAGAGTTGGGGTTTGATGCAGGGTGCGCCACCACTGAACTGATTGGCGCACGATCACGATGTTCGGCACCAGTAGGAGCCCGATGATTGCTGCGCGTTTGGCACGGACTTCGTAGTCGGCCGCAAGGCGGCGGACCGCCAGATACCCGAGCAGTAAAAGCATGAGCAGTGCTTCAGAGGTAAGCCGCGCATCCCACACCCAATAAACGCCCCATGTGGGTCGACCCCAGAGCATTCCGGTGATGAGGGTGAACGCCGTAAACAGCGCAGCGACTTCCGCCCCTGCGTAGGCAACGAGTTCCCACCACTGCGACTTACGCCATAAGAAGACGGCCGAACCGATTGCGGTGAGGAAACAACCAGCGTAGGAAAGTATCGCCGACGGCACGTGCACGTACATGATCCGAACTGAATCGCCTTGGCTCTCGTCGGCCGGGCTCAAGATGAGCCCAAAGAGCACGAGTACTCCGAGTGCAATGAGCGTGACAATGCCGAGGACCATTGTGGTGCGCGAACCGGTAGAGGTCGGCCCGCTGGCGCTGGCCTCAACTGACCCGACGGTCTCGGTGGTCACGATTCCTCCATCAAAGGGCCGAATCCGAAGATTCCAGCCACCGCATACACAACAGCGAACACACTCATCAATCCAACCCACGGCCAGCCCTCTGACGGTGTTCCGCTGAGCGCTGACTCGAAGGCACGGGTCGCTCCGATTAACACCGGAGCGAGTACTGGCAACAGTAGAAGTGGAAGGAGGGTTTCACGAACTCGGAGACCCGCTGCCACCACGCCAAAGAGGGTACCGGCGGTCGAGATCGCCGCGGTCGCGACCACGATCGTGACTAGTAGAAGAAGCCAGCCGGTGATTGACGTGCCATAAAGCACAGCCACTCCGATACCGAGAAGGACCTCAAGAACGAGCAATTGGACCGCTACCGAAAGGGTTTTACCGAGATAGATGCCGGCCGGGGATAACCCTGAAAGCCGGAGTGCATCGGTCACACCATCGGCCGCTTCAAGAGAGAACGCCCGCTGCATAGCTAACAAGCCACTGAAAAGTACGGCGATCCAATAGAGACCCGGAGTGGCTTTTTCAAGAAGTCCACGGTCGGGATCAAGAGCGAAGGCGAACAGCACCAGCACGAGGAGGGCAAAAGGCATGACCTGGTTGATCGCTACCCGCGAGCGAATCTCAAGCTTGAGATCCTTGCGAGCGATCAGCCATGCGTCAGTCAACATGACCATCACCGCCACCCACGCCTTCATCGAGAGCAACGCCGCCACCGAGCGTCACGATCTCGTCAGCAAGCTCGATTGAGCGGTCGAGTTCGTGAGAACTCAGGATGATCGTTGCTCCAGCCGCGGCTGCATCGCGAACAAGGGCATCGACAATGTCGCGTCCATCTTTGTCGAGGCCGGCATGCGGTTCATCAAGTAGCCAAAGTTCGGGACGTCGTGCCAGCAAACAGGCAAGAGAGGTTCGCCGTCGCTGACCAGTCGACAAACGGCCAACCGCGACATCGCGCAATCGACCATCGAGACCAAGTTGTGTCATTGCCGCTTCGGCATCGGCCATATCGGCTCGCGCTGCCCGCGTCCAGAAATAAACATTGTCGGCAACAGTGAGTTCGTCATAGAGGCCGGTTCCGTGCGCCAGTAACCCAACCCGGTGACGCACTGCGCGGCGGTCATCTCGAAGGTCGACGCCCAAAACAACTGCCTCACCAGACGTAATCGGCACCAACCCGGCAAGGGCACGCAACAACGTGGTCTTCCCCGCCCCATTTGCGCCGCGCAGAAGAACGATGCGGCGGCGGTCGACATCGAGATCGACACCGGCGAGGGCAGGGACTCGGCCGAGCAGGGCCACTGCCCCGCGGAGGTGGACCACGGGCTCGGTCCCGAACCGGAATGTGGGGTCATCTAGCTCCATGGGGTGACCTGAGGGTAGCGGTCGCTCCCGCCGTGAGACCAAGCGGCCAGCCTCGCTAGGGTTCTCACGTGCAGTTGTGGACCATCGTGGGAGCAATCGGGCGGTTCATGATGCGCGGCGGCGTCGTAATTCTGCTGTTCGTTGCCTACCAACTTTGGGGAACGGGCCTGTCTACGGCTCGGGCTCAGGACAACCTCACGAACAAGTTCAACACCCAGATCGCCGAGTTCACGCCGCCGACAGTTCCTACAGAGGCAGCTCCTACAGAGGCAGAACCTGTTGTCACCGCTACGGCCGACCTGCCGATCCCTGAGCCGGGTGACCCCATTGCGCGAATCACAATGAAGACCATCAATTCTGACTTCGTCATGGTGCAAGGCGTTGACCTCAAATGGCTGCAAAAAGGCCCGGGACATTTTCCACAGACACCGCTGCCCGGCCAACCAGGTAATGCCTCAGTTGCTGGGCACCGCACTACGTATCAAGCACCGTTTCATCGCATTGATGAGCTTGTGCCGGGCGACATAATCACGGTGCAAACGCTTCAAGGAACCTTCACCTACAAGGTCGATACCTACATCGATCCGAAAGACGGGACAGCTTCGGGCCACATCATCGTGTCGCCCGACGATCTTTCCATCCTCGACCAAAACGTTGGGAACCGCTTGACCCTCGTGTCTTGCCATCCAAAGTTCAGCGCCGCGCAGCGCATCGTGGTGACTGCGACCCTCACCTCGATTCCAGCGCCAGCGACCCCGATCCCTGTCTACGAAGGGGTTACCACCGATGCTTCAACTGATGTGCTCGCAGGTGGAGACTCCTCGGCCTGGCCGGCCGCAATTGCGTGGTCACTCCTCACGGGGCTCGTATGGTTCGGGACTTGGTGGCTGGCCCACTTCTGGACACCGTCACTGCTGCGAGAACGGGCACAGCGCGTGACACGCTTTAGAGATCGGAAGTTCCTCACCACCTACGCCATCGGCACGCCGATTGTTTTGGTCATGATGTTCTTTGCCTTCACTAACATCGCTCGACTCCTCCCTGCGGCCTACTGATCATGACCAAACGCCTTCGACTCAACGTCATCGCTGCCGCCCTCGTCTTTGCGTCGCTTGCGCTCGTTGCCTGCTCATCGTCATCAACGAGTTCCGCGACTCCTTCGACCACTTCCAGCACAACTACAACCGCTCCTGGCCCCGCAACAACAACGACTCTTGAGCCTGAAGCCGGAGTCGGTCGAATCTCCTTCGTCTATGGACCGGTTACCGGCGACTGCATCGATCTGCGGTCGGTTGCGACGGGCAGAGCGGTCACGACCAGAGCCATACCCGCCGCCGACGCCACGTTGAAGAGCGATAAAGACGTGATATTGCGCCTGAGCTGCGATCTTCCTCACCAATATGAGGTCATCGCCACCCCATCAGCGGGTCTCGCTCCAACTCCGACCCCGACCACCGAGCAATTCGTTGCCGCCGCCAAGAAAGTGTGCCCGGCTGCGTTCAAGACCTACGTCGGCATTCCCTACCCAAGCTCTTCGTTCGAGGTTGGCTGGGTTCTGCCGACCGAAGAGCAACGCAGCCGAGGCGTGCAGGTCATCGGATGCACCGCGTTCGATCCAAAAGGCAAGCTCATTGGATCGGTGAAAGATTCCAAGCGCTAGCGCGTTCGCACCGACCAGCGCGCTCCACGAACGCTTCACCAACGCGTCACGAACGCCTGGCGCGCGACGACATATGAGGATCCACCACCCCGACGCGCGGTGGTTCTAACTTTTTTCTTATGGTGCTCGTGATTGCTGCCCTCCTCCTTGCAATTCTCCTTGTCATCGCTCTTCTTGCCAACCGCCGATCTGGCGGTGCTCCCCAGACGCGAATCACTCGCCGCCCCGCCGAGGTTCGTCTTCCAATTGGGGCTGACGCTGCACTTTGGTCAATCGTTGAGGTTGTCCCCGACCCGCGTAATCATCTGGCCCTCACCCGCGATCTCACCGGCGAGGTGCGCATCTCGGGCACATTGCTCGACCCGGCTGTTCGAGCCAGCACCATCGTGCCTCCACCTCGGCCGGTTCCGGCTGGTGGAAGTTCTGTTCGCATTCTCACTGCAGCCGAGATCGAACGTGAAGATGCAGTGGCCGAAGCCGCTCGCATCAACCGCGCTTCCTGAGTTACTTCGCGCGCAACTTCAGCGAGGCTGAACAACCGCGGCGAGTGCCGCCCACGATTGCGGAGCTGCGCCTAACCCAGTCCCATCGCTTGCATCCCAATACTCGGCCCATGACGAGTTGAGCGCGCCGCGTGTGAGCATCGCGGCGAGTGCATGCGCATCGCCTTCGCGACCCTGGCGACATGCCGCGACCCAGAAGAGATAGGTGAGCTGTGGCCACGCGGGTCCGCGCCAATAGATACGCGCTTCGAAGGTTGGTTCATCGCGATGCATTCCCGCCGGGCCACACGCGCCGCCGAATGCAGCCTCGTCACGCAGGTTGCCAAAAACCCGTTCAATCACTGCTTCATTTGTTGCTACCAACACAGGTAAGAGCGCATCAAGCGAACGAACTCGACCTGAATCGGATGCCGAATCGCCAGTGTCGACCCAGGTTCCGAGTTGTTCGTCCCACTGCGCAAGTAGTCGATGACTCAAGAGATCTGCTTTCTCAATCAACGCTTCATCGCTAGTGACCGATGCAAGCTCATAAGCATTGAATGCAACGAGTGCGTTGAATCCGCAACTGGCAACAACAAACGATGGATTCGAAATTGGTGAACCCAATGCCGAATGTTGCACCGATGCGACGAGTTCACCTTTGGTCTCACGCCACTTGGTGACGCTCCAACCATCGGAGCACCAATGATCCCAGCGAGGGCAATCGTCGCCGCCGCTCTCCCATGGATGACACAACGCAATCAAACCGTCGACGCGCGACCGAAGGTCAAAGAGAAAATTGAGTCCAGCTGTGGCTTTGCCTACGAGGTCGCTGACATCGATATTGCGCCGGGCCAGTTCGGCAACCGCATGTCCAAACATCGGAGGCTGAGTGATTGATGAATGACCTTCACGCTTCCAGAAGTCACCGTGATGATTCGGGGAAAACTCGTAATCAACATGAGGCACAAATCCCTCGGCATTCTGCGTTCGGAAGAGGTGCGCAAGTTCGCGCCGCGCCCGATCGGGCTCGCCGAGGTCGGCCCAAGTGATGGCGTGGAAGCACGAGTCCCAGAGCCACTGGAACGGATAGACCTCGGCGTTGGGGACGGTGTAGCCCTCCGGTCGCCAGTTGGACTCGAGTACGGCCCGGGCCGAGGCCCGGACCAACTCGGGATCGGCCGGTAGCGTGAGTCCTTCGCCGTCGATCCCGTCGGTCACCCTCGTCCCCTTCTGGTGTCAATGTCCACGTGCGCTGTGCTTTCGTTCCGTCTCGGCGGTACCGATGGAGTGTCCATCGTGGCCGATACCTGGATCAACGCGCTGCATCGTGCCGGATTCGACGTACGAACCGTGGCCGGTGACGGAAATGCGGACATTCTCCTCCCCGACCTTGCGATCGGTCGATGGCCCGATGGAACTTTGGGGCTCCATGGCCCTGAAGCAGCAACCGAAGCAGACATCGCCCAAATTTGCGAAATCGTCTCAGCCGCTCTCGCCGATTGCGACCTCGTCGTTGTCGAGAACCTTGGCTCCATCCCCATGAACCTTCCTGCTGCGATCGCAGTAGCGCGGGCCCGCGAAGGCCGGCCAACTATTTGGCATCACCACGACCCGGCATGGCAGCGCGACCGGTACGCCGGCGTCATCGAACTGCCGCCCCGAGAAGCCGTTCCCAGTGGCCAGTGGCGTCATGTCACTATCAACGAACTCACCCGACAACAGTTCCTTGACCGGGGATTCACCGCTACGACCATCCTCAACGGATTCGATGTGCATGCTGAGCTAGGTGATCGCGAAAGCGAACGCCACCGTCTCGGCTTTGGCGTCGAAGAGTTGGTTCTTGTGCATCCGGTCCGGGCAATCGAACGCAAGAACGTTCCGCTTGCCATCGACATTGCACAACAACTCGGTGCGACGTACTGGATCACGGGTCCAGCCGAAGAGGGCTACACCGACACGCTCGAGTCGCTTCTTGAAAGCGCGCGCTCTGCGGGACTCAACGTTGGTCACGAGCCGTCGACCTCACTGGCCGACATGTATGCCGCCAGCGATGTTGTCGTCTTCCCCTCTACATGGGAAGGATTCGGCAACCCACCAATAGATGCCGCTATCCATCGTCGACCAGCAATTGTCGGCCACTATCGGGTCGCCGAGGAGCTTCGAGCGCTCGGATTCATGTGGTTCGACACTGACAACCTCGACGCGCTCAAGACGTGGATTTCCGCACCCGACGAATCATTGCTTGACCACAACTTTGAGGTCGTCTCGTCGTTTCTTTCCCTCGAAGTCATGCAGTCGGCACTGACCGACCTCCTCGATGAGGCAGGCTGGTTGCCGTGACCGAAAAGCCCGATTACTCGAACGACCCCGTGCGCATGCGCCGTGCACAGATCGCACATGCCGCTTCACTGGCCCAGCGAATTGGGTATCTGCTCTTTGCCATAGCTGTCGTGATCTTCTTCATCGGATTCTTTGGCGGTTTCACCGGCGGACTCGTGACAGCAAACGTTGTCCTAATGGCAGTCGGTTCCGCGCTGCTCGCGCCAGCAATCGTTGCCGGTTACGCCGTGAAAGCGGCCGAACGCGATGATCTCGAGAACGGCCGTTAATCGACGATTAGTTCGGTGAAAGCCCGCGCAGGCCTGACCACGCAAGACCAGCGACCTGCACTGCGAGTTCGTCGGCGTCAAGATCGATTTCCTTTTCGAGCCAACGACGGCACGTGCTTTCGCCTAGCCCAACGATTCCGTAGGCCAAGAGGCGACGACGACCGGGCTCGAGACCTTCGGCAACGATGAATTCGGCAACGGTGTCGGCCATTTGCCGCTGCACCTTCGCCGCTTGTTCTGCAAACTCGGGGTCACGGCGCACTTCGCTGTCGAACAACACCGTGAATCCATCACGATTGGTGTCGACCCAGTTGAACCAGGCTGCGAAACCGGCTTCGACCTGAGCCCGAGGACCAACAGTGGCCGATGATGCGACTGCATCGCGCACCGCCAAACGCAAACGACTGGCAACATCGGCCAACAACTCAAGGAACATTTCGCGCTTTGACGCAAAGTGTTGGTAGAGCACCGGCTTCGTGACGCCGGCTGCATCAGCGATGTCGTTCATCGCTGCATCTCGGTATCCCAGGCGCGCAAACGTCGCCAGCGCTGTATCGAGCAGCTGCTGACGACGTTCAGACGCCGGAAGTCGAGAACTCACGATGAACGACCCGCTGTCGCTGGGCCTCAGAGACCCGACTTCTCAAGGATGTGCACACCACAAGCCGAACCGAGGCCGATGACGTGTGCAAGTCCAACCTTTGCGCCTTCAATCTGACGAGCGCCCGCTTCACCACGAAGGTGGTAACAGATCTCCCAGATGTTGGCGATGCCAGTTGCGGCGATGGGATGACCCTTCGATTCAAGGCCACCAGAAACATTCACTGGGGTCTTGCCGTCACGCGTGGTTGCGCCTGACAAGAAGAAGTCAACAGCATTGCCCTCGCCGCAGAGCATGAGATTGTCGTAGTGCACGAGTTCAGCAGTTGCGAAGCAGTCATGAAGTTCGACGAGGTCGAGATCCTCCGGACCAATGCCAGCAAGCTCGTAGGCCTGCTTTGCTGCTGCACGAGTCAGCGTGTTGACGTCGGGAAGGATCTGGCATGCCTCTTGGTACGGATCGCTCGTAAGAATCGATGCCGAAACCTTGACGGCGCGCTTTTGCTGTTCCTTTGACAACGTGCGGAGCTTCTCGCCTGAAACAACAACCGCTGCTGCAGCGCCATCGCTGTTTGCCGAGCACATTGCACGAGTATTCGGGTAGGCGATCATGGGCTCAGCCATGATCTGCTCGACTGACATGTCCTTCTGAATAGCCGCAAGCGGATTCATGGTGGAGTTGAAGTGGTTCTTGGCCGAAATGCCGGCGAAGAGTTCGAAATCAGCGCCGTCATACGGATGCTTGTGCAGGTATTCCATGCCGACCTGCGCGAACACGCCGGGCATCATGTCGGTGCCGAGCTTGCCTTCGAAACCAGACACTGCGCCGTAACGACCAGCCGGTGTCCATTCGTCAGATGCCGCGCTGGCAAAACCGGCACCGAGCATTCCTGCACCCGAAAGCTTTTCGACGCCAACGGCAAGACCCATATCGCATTCGCCCGCCTTGATCGCCATGATCACGGTACGAAGCGCGGTTGCACCAGTTGCACACGCATTCGCAACGTTGAACACCGGGATGCCGGTCTGACCAATCTGCTTCTGCAATTGCTGACCGATACCTGCCGCAGCACCCATGAGGTTGCCGGCAGCGAGGATGCCCATGTCCTTGATCGTGACGCCACCGTCGGCGAGCGCAGCGAGCGCAGCCTCGGAAGCAAGATCGACAACGTCCTTGTCCGGATGCTTTCCGAACTTGGTCATGTTGATGCCGAGAATCCAAATGTCATCGTTTGCCATTGTCAGTCCCCTCAGTTGACCGGCTCGAAGCCGTAGTTGATGGCCTCGGTGCCTGCGGTATCGGCGCCGATGGAATAGGTAGTGAGTCGAACCTTCTGTCCGAGCGCAATGTTTGCGGCCTCGGCAGGAGTGTTGATGAGCTGACCGCGAACGCTTGTGCCGCCAAGATCAACGACTACAGGGACGTAGTTGTCAGCCCCCGGGATGAACGCAGTGACGATCGTGAAAGAACGAATCTCGCCTTCGGTAGCGATATCGGTCTTCTTGAACGATGTACCGCCACACGATGCGCACGCATTGCGTCGGTCGAAGAACTTTGCACCGCAGTCGGTGCACTCATTGGCAACTAGGTGCGGAGAATCTCCGAGCACCAGATAGTCGACCATTGGAATTTGCTGTGCCACTGCTCCCCCTTCACAGCGCCGGTGCGCCGATGTCTGGACTGGCGAATCGTACGGCAGTCCAGACAGAACCCTGACAATGGCAGAATAACTACCCATCTCATCTGCTACTTTTTGCCGATGAAGTCGGTCCCTGAAATCAGCCGCCGTCGGGCCCTGAGCCTTGGAGCAGGCCTTTTCGGGGTGCTGGCGCTGACCCCCAGTTCGCTGGCCAGTGCGACGGTCTCGGGCTCGACGCAACCCTTCGATGGCGGGTTCGCTGGCTATTGGCATCCACCTGCGAACCCCTACAACGAAGACAACCTCGGCGGGCCAAGCGTTGGTGGCTCGACGAATCTCATTACCAATGGATCATTTGAGGACGGAGCACCGGGGAATACCGCACCAGGTTGGACCTTCGTTCCCCCGCCGCCGCCGTGACACCGGATTCAGCGCTCATCAAGCGCTGGTCACCGGGGCACATTCTTGCTTCTGCGCTGTGCCTCCAAGCCATAGGTGAGTTCGGACAACACCTCTCCGACGCAGGTTTCATCAATCGGTTCGGGCGTCTTCAAATCGACGACGAGAGGAATCAGGCACTGGCTGATCTTGCCTTAGGCAAGTACGTCGACGTTGCGGCTGCATCGCGCTTCCTTGGCGGACCGCAGCCGGTTGCAGCGCTGCTTGAAACGGGAGCCGCAACCATCACCGAGGAACATCGCTTCTCACTCTCCTTCGAAGTGTTGTCGGACGGGAAAGCGATGGCGATTCTCCCCTTTCTCGATTCGGCCGATGACGTTCCGATCGACAGCGTCTATGCCGGCACCGACACATGGCTCTTACGTGATCAAGCCTGGAAATACGGGCTACACGGAAAGCGTGCGATTGATCTTGGGACCGGAACGGGTCTTGTCGCTGCGTTCCTCACTTCGCGATACGAAACAGTCGTTGCAACCGACATCAACCAACGAGCGACGCAGACTGCGCAACTCAGTCGCGAGCTTCTCCCTGAAACGGCAAAGTCTCGGATGCACGTTGTTGCGAATGACGTCGCCTCTGGAATTCACCCTGGAACCTTTGACTTTGTTTGTGTGAATGCGCCGTGGGTGCCGGCTCATCGAGCCGATGGGCGCATCTACTCGCAGGGCGGAGAAACTGGGTTCGAACTCCCGCGACGATTCATCCTCGAAGGCACCGAACTTCTTGCCCCCGACGGAACCTTCATCGGCCTCTGCGCGGAATTGACATTCCTCGATGGGAGCAATCCATTGCGTGATCTGATCGAAGACTTTGGACGCAGAGGATTCACGACACTCATCGAATCAACCCCCGCACCACATCCGTTTCATGCCGCCGCTAACGGAACCGCAGAAACGCTCCCCGGACTCGAATCGGCTCGTCACGTCACCGTCGTCATACATAGGACCTCTTGATGACTCCGAAAACTTTCACTTCAGCGCCAAGCATCCACACAGCTTCCTCACTCAAGTCCTCTCTCACGAACGTCTCGGAGTAGCGATGCAGATCTATGTCAAAACCCTCACGGGCAAAACCATCACTCTTGAAGTCGAGAGCTCAGACTCGATCGACGCCATCAAGGCGAAAATTCAAGACAAAGAGGGCATCCCGCCGGACCAACAGCGACTTATTTTCGCCGGGAAACAACTTGAAGATGGGCGAATTCTCGCCGATTACAACATCCAGAAGGAGTCAACCCTCCACCTAGTGCTCCGACTGAGCGGGGCCACTACCGGTGTCGTCACCTATCAAGAAGTCGGCGAATCGCCGCCCGACTTGAGCAGCGATGATCTTTCGCCTCAGAGCGACGCAAACGCGCAGCTCGCAATCCTCGCTCTCAATGCCACCATGACGCAGGGCGGTGTTTCGCTCGCACAAGGAACCTACGAGTTCTCGTTCTGGGCCAAAGGCGAACTTGATTGGGACTTCACTTTCTATGACACCAACGGAAACCTCATCGGAAGCTTCGGCAGCTCAACAACCGGAGCGCTACTCGGCCTTACCCAATTCAACGAACAATTCACCATCCCAACAGGCACCACAAGCAGTGATCTCACATTCGTTGCACGTTCAGACAGCGCGCTCATCGACCTCGTCAGCCTGACCGCAATCGAACTTTGCGAAACAACAGCAGAGACCGCAACCGGCAACGACCAAACGATCAATCCAAACTTCACCGGCTGAAGATCTTTAAGGAGCACCCGCGATGCAGATCTTCGTCAAGACGCTCACAGGCAAGATGATCACGCTTGATGTCGAACCCTCGGACGCGATCGAGAACGTGAAACAGAAGATCCAGGACAAAGAAGGAGTCCCGCCCGATCAGCAGAAGCTGATCTTCGGCGGTAGAGAACTTGAAGACGGGCGAACTCTGCAGGATTACAACATTCAGAAAGAGTCGACCCTTCAACTTGTTCTTCGCCTCCGACCCTCTACTGGGGTCGTCACCTATCAAGCGATGAATGAAACTCCCCCCGTTCTCACCGATGACGGGTTCTCTCCTCAGATTGACCCAAACGCGCAACTCGCATCTCTCGAACTCAATGCGACCATGACACAGGGTGACATCGAACTTTCACCGGGGACGTATGAGATTTCCTTCTGGGCCAAGGGCGAACTCGCCTGGAACTTCACTTTCTATGACACCAACGGAAACATCGTCGGAAGCTTCGGCAGCTCAACAACCGGAGCGCTGCTCGGTCTCACCCAATTCAACGAACAATTCACCGTCCCAACCGGCACCGCAACGAGCGACCTCTCATTTGCTGCGACCTCAACCAGCGCCCTTATCGACCTCGTCAACCTGACCGCAATTGACCTTTGCGAGACACCAGCAGAGACCACGATCGGCGACGACCAAACAATCAATCCGAAATTCACCGGTTAGCGCGCATTAGTCGCAGGACTGCGCAGCGGCAGCCCCAGTTCTCGCCGGACTACCCGAACCTGTGGAACGTGAGAACCTGTCGGCACGCAAGGGGGAACGATGAATCTGAAAGTTGCAGTGTGGGGAACCGGCGGCGTTGGTGCACATGCGGTACGAGCAATAGCCCGAAGGCCGGACCTTGATCTCGTAGGAGTCTGGGTGCACTCACCAGAAAAGGCTGGCGTCGATGCAGGGACACTCGTCGGTATTGATCCGCTTGGTGTGATTGCTACAAACGATGCAACGGCGATCCTTGCACTCGATATCGATTGCATCGTTTACACAGCCAGCGGCCCGTCACTCGATGCCGGCGCGCTTCCCGACTATGAACGATTCCTTAGCGATGGGATCAACGTCGTCACCGTCACAAGCCCTGCATTGGTGTACCCGCCGTCGTACCCCGAAAGAGCGCGCACGCGCCTCGAGGCTGCGACCCTCAATAGCGGTTCAACGCTGTATGCATCAGGCATCGAACCCGGATTCGCAGCAGATCAATTTCCGCTTGCGCTCCTCACCATGACCAGTTCGATTCGTTCGGTTCGCGTGCAGGAACTGTTCACCTACGACACCTATCCGGTGGAGTTCACGATGCGCGAAGTCTTTGGATTCGGAAAGCCCATGGACCATGCACCGATTATGGCGAGTACCGGCGCTCAACTCATGACATGGGGGCCGGTCGTGCAACTTGTTGCTGCCGGACTCGGTGTCGAACTTGATGAAATTCGTGAAACATGGTTTCAGGAGCCAACCCCCCGAGATCTTGACACTGCGTTCGGCCCTGTCGCTGCCGGGACGATTGGCGCTGTCAGATTCGAAACCATCGGCGTCGTAAATGGCCGAGACGCGATTGTGGTGGAGCACATCAATCGTTTGAAGATGGACCTCGTCCCCGAATGGCCGAGTGCGCCTCGAGATGGGACGTACAGAATCATCATCGATGGCGAACCAAGCCTCACCTGTGAATTACTCGTCGGCAGCGCCACTGATTACTACGAATCGGGAATGCTGGCGACAGCGATGCGGATCGTAAATGCAATTCCTTTCGTGGTCGACGCGGCACCCGGACTGGTCAGTTCCCTCGACCTCCCCCTCACCACACCTCGTAACTCATTCGACTGACACACTCTGTGGGTTCGCCCCCATCAACCCTGAGGTTCTCGTGACTCGCACCGCCATCACCAACGCAACGATCGTCACCGTCGACGCCAACGACACCGTGATCGATGGCGGGACCATCGTCATCGATGGCGACGTGATCTCTGAAGTACTGCGCGCCGGCGCAAAGCCAGCATCAACTACCGATCACACGATCGACGCTGGTGGCGGAATCGTGATGCCGGGGCTCATCAACGCACATACACATCTCGCAATGACGGCATTCCGCGGCTTTGCTGACGACGTTGATCTGCAGGCCTTCCTCGGAAAACTCTTTCCGGCCGAGGCGAAGATCATGGCCGATCGCCATGTTCGCGTTGGTGTACGCGCTGCGTTCGCCGAGGCGATGCTTTCGGGCTGCACCGCAGCACTCGATATGTATTGGTACCCCGATGCCAGCATCGAAGAAGCAGCAAAGGCCGGCTTCCGACTGCAGACCGGACCAATCTTCATTGGATCGAACGGGCCCGACAACATTCCATTCGAACAACGACTTGCGAATGCGACCTCATCGAAGCCCCACCAGTGGATCCTCGCTCACGGCACCTACACGATGGATCCGACGCAACTTGGCGCGACGGGAGAACTCGCAGCAACTGAAGGCGCCCGCTTTCACATCCACGCTTCAGAGAATGCCGGTGAGGTCGCTGATGTTCAGAGCCGCTATGGGCGAACACCGGTTGAGCTACTCGACGAAAAGGGACTCCTTCGCTCCGGAACGGTTCTTGCGCATGCGGTCGTACTCACCGATGCAGAAATCGCGCGCCTCGCGGAAACACACACCGCCGTCGCCCATTGTCCAAGTTCGAATATGAAACTCGCATCGGGGTTCTGTCGCGTTCCTGAGTTGCTTGCTGCAGGCGTCACCGTGGGCCTCGGCACTGACGGCCCATCGTCGTCGAACGACCTCGACATGCTCGCTGCCATGCGCATCGCCGCTCTCATCCATAAAGGCAACCGCCTTGATCCCACAGTCCTGCCCGCCGCCGCCATTCTCCGAATGGCAACTATGGGATCAGCTGCAGCACTTGGGATCAATCAACTGGTCGGTTCTATTGAAGTCGGGAAGAAAGCCGACCTTGTCCGCCTTGACCCCTCCTCGCCTTCGCTCACACCGATCTACGACCCAATTTCAACCATCGTCTACGCCGCATCGCGCGCCGATGTCATCGACGTGTGGATTGACGGGCGGACCGTTGTCCAAAATCGGACCTGCACCACGCTCAATCTCGGCCAAGTCCTGAGCGACCTTCGCGCTGAAGGCCTCGCAATTTCTCAGTAATCGAGGTGCTTTCTGTCTCTTGGCCGCGGTCGCTACCGTTTCTCTCGCATGAGGGGACTGACTGACGAAACGACAAGCGTCGAACCTGACGCCAAACGGTTTGCTCACATCCCCGCGCTTGACGGGTTGCGGGGTCTCGCGGTTGTTGCAGTGGTGATGTATCACTTCGCCCCCGAAATCGTGCCGGCCGGCTTCCTCGGCGTCGACATCTTCCTCGTGCTTTCCGGATTTCTCATTACCTCGCTTGCGCTTGAAGAGGTTGACCACACGAAATCAATGTCAGCATCGGGGTTCTTCGCCAGACGCGCTCGCCGACTCCTTCCTGCCGCAATCGCAACCATCGTGGCCGTCGTCATCATTGCCAGAATCCTTGATCACGGGTCTGTGGACTCTTCGCTGCGAGGACACGCAGTTGCCTCACTTACCTACATCGCGAACTGGTGGTCAATCGCGCAACAAAACTCTTACCAAGCCGCGTTCGGCGCCGAATCACCGCTCAATCATTTCTGGTCACTTGCAGTCGAAGAACAGTTCTACCTGATGTTCCCTATCACCCTCATCGGAACAGTTGCTCTTCTACGGCGCCGCATCGGAGTACACCGCCTGACTCACATCGCACTCATCGGTGCGGTCGTGGGTGCAATTGCATCATGTGCACTCATGTGGATCTTGCGTACGCCTGGATCTGACCCATCACGTGTCTACCTTGGCACCGATACGCGTTCGCAAGCTCTCTTCGTTGGTATTGCCGTTGCCTGCATTATCCGCCTTTGGCCGGTGAATTCATTGAAGGCCGTGAACCGCACGACACTCACCACCGCAGCGCTTGTTGCGCTCGCCGCGTTGATCGGCATCGCAAGTACTGCCGACTTTCGTTCGGACTGGCTTTACACGGGGGGCTTTCTTGTCATAGCAATGGCCACAGGCATCGTCGTGCTCGCACTCAATGGTCATGATTCGTTCTTCACGAGGACGCTCAGTTTTCGCTGGTTACGAACACTCGGACTCGTCTCCTACGGGCTCTACCTCTGGCACTGGCCAATCAAAGTGTTTGTCACAGGAGACCGTCTTCACCTCAGCGACGATCAGGCCGGCCGCATCGAGCTCTTCGTCATTCGCATCGCGCTCACCGCAGTCGCTACCGCTCTGAGTTGGTACCTCATCGAGCAACCATTCCGTCGACAGAGGCCTGCATCGACCGAGAACACAACAACCAAACAGCCAAACCGCATTTACGGCGGACTCGGGGCGCTCGGCGCCACTGCGCTCGTCGTTGGAATCGTCTGGTTTGGTGCTGCGCCATCAGCACCGGCCCCAACTGATTTCTCCTCGAATGTTGCTCCTTCAACAGGAGCAGCCAAAAACGCCGACCCTCCCATTTCACTTCTGTGGTTTGGCGATTCAGTGGCGTGGACAATAGGCGGCGGAATTGTCGAATTCCCTTGGCCCACTGGCTACAACTCGCCGTTCGACCCCACCCGCATCATCATTTGGAATAAGGGAATCTCCGAGTGTTCATTGATGCAACAGCAAACAAAGTCCTTCGGAATCTTGCGCAGCGGTGGTGGGTCTTGCGTCGGCTGGGAAGCACAATGGCGCGACGCATCGGCTTCGTTTTCGCCTGACGCGATCGTGTGGTCGGGTGCCTTACGCGATACCTACGACGTACTTGTCGATGGAACTTGGATCGCCTTTGGTTCGCCCGAATGGATCGCCCTCTACAACGCAGAACTCGATAAAGCCGCTGCGATTGCCACCGAGAATGGCATGCCACTCATCATCGTTTCTCAGGCTGATCCGAGAGTCCTCCCCGACGAGAAACGCGAGGACAGCCTCACGGCTTCAAACATCGGAAAGTTCGCCCAGTTGCGCCAGATCCAACGTGAGTACGCGCTCGCTCATAGCGATACAACGGTGTCAATTGATCTCAATGAGCTGTTGTGCACAGGCGGACCTTGCGAAGAGCTCACGCCGAGTGGCAAAACCATTCGGATTGATCATCTGCACTACTCAACTGCCGGATCTGCCCATATCGCTCCGACCGTGACCACCGCTATCGAGAGCGCGTTGAAGCAGTGGTACGCGCAGCACACGAAGTGACGGCGCTCAATGCGCCCCATGGCTTGAGCGATTTACGGAATTCGCAAACCAGAGATATTGCGGCTGATCACCAGGCGCTGGATCTCTGAAGTTCCTTCGAAGATCGTGAAGATCTTGGCATCACGGTGCCAACGCTCGACGGGGTACTCGCGGGTATAGCCGTAGCCACCAAGAATCTGAATGGCCTGTTCGGTCACCCACACGGCAACTTCGCCGGCCTTGAGCTTCGACATTGACCCTTCGCCGGCCTTGAACTCCTTGCGAGTTGCGGCCATCCACGCGGCGCGATGCACGAGCAATCGGGCAGCGTCGATTTCCGTCTTCATGTCAGCCAACTTGAATGCGATTGATTGATTCATGATGATCGGACGACCAAAGGCCTGACGCTCTTTGGCGTATTCAAGTGAGTACTCGTAGGCCGCTCGAGCGACACCAAGCGCCTGCGCTCCAACAGCCGGGCGTGTGGCTTCGAACGTTGCCATTGCCGGCTGCTTCTGGCCGCTGCTTCCAGATTCGCGAGCACGAGCGAGTTTGTCGTCGAGTTTCTCTTTGCCGCCCAGCAAACAACGACCAGGAACACGAACATCCTCGAGCACAACTTCAGACGTATGCGAGGCCTTGATGCCGTGCTTCTTGTACTTCTGTCCCATTGACAAACCCTTGGTACCGGGAGGAACTACGAACGATGCTTGACCACGACCCTTAAGTTCCGGATCAACCGCAGCAACAACGACGTGGATATCGGCAATGCCACCGTTGGTGATCCACGCCTTTGTTCCGTTGAGCACCCATTCATCGGTCTTCTCGTCGTACACCGCACGCGTGCGCAACGAGGAAACATCGGAACCAGCGTCGGGTTCGCTCACGCAGAACGCACCAAGCTGCACCTTGTCAGCGGTGCCATAGCACTGCGGTACCCATTCCATGACCTGTTCGGGTGTTCCGTTGCCGCTAATGCCTGCGGCGGCAAGACCCGAACCAAAGATGGCAAGGCCGATACCAGCATCGCCCCAGAACAGTTCTTCAATGGCGAGAACGATGGAAAGACCAGTCGGGTCGGCAAGGTTTGCGGCCATGAACTCCCAGCCGTACAAACCGATGTTCGCTGCTTCTTGAACGATGGGCCACGGGAATTCTTCGCGCTCGTCCCACTCTTCAGCGGCGGGACGAATCACATCGGCTGCGAACGTGTGAACCCAATCGACCAGTGTTTGCTGATCTTCATTGAAGTCAAGGCTGTAATCGGACATTGGCGTTCCTCTCGGGGGGCCCGGTTGCATCCGGGGACGACGCGTGCGTCAGCAAAGTTACCCTGCGGTAACCGCCGATGCCGACTTGGGGCGACCGGGCACAAGGTTGAGGGCGAAAGCGGCCAATGCCGCACCCACCGCATACGGCCAACCCATGCCTGCCCATTGAAAGAGCGCCCCAGCGGCAAGGGGCCCGATGACTCGTCCGGCGCCTCCCGCCGATTGCTGCCAACCCAGCCAAACGCCCGTGTCACGCCCAGCCCGACCTGCCACTGCCGAGGAAAGGGTAGGAGTAAGTAGCCCCTGCCCGACCGTGAGCAGTAGCAGCGCGACCACTAGACCCGCCCAACCAAGATCAAACGCAAGAACAAAAAGGCCGAAACAGTTCGAGATCAAACCGAAACGAAGAGTTCGCGTTTCGCCCAATCGGCGCGTGACCGGACCAACGAGACCACCTTGCACACCAACGAGCACGACGCCGATACCTGCGAACACGGCCGCGGTTCCCGACAACCCGAGTCCGTACCGATTATTCGCCAACAATGAAAATGTCGCTTCGAAACCACTAAAGGCGACGATGCCAACAAACGCAATGACGATCAGGCGAATGATTTCCGCGCGTCGAGTCGGCGAGGTGTTATCGGCATGAGCGTGATGAAACACGCCGTGAGCTGGTTCAACAATCCCTGGTCCGTCGAGTGCCGGGGCTTCGGCGATGCTTTCCGCATCAGCGTCAGCTGCAGCAGATTCCGCCTCGCGCGCCGCAACGACTTCGGGTCGAGCGAGGGGATGTCCCGCTACTCCGTGCGCGGTTTCAGGAAGCCGCTTCAGCGCCACAAGCGCATTGATCGCCGCAATCGCTGCCGCGACAAAGAATGGCGCTTTCGGATCGACAAGGGCGGCAAGGCTGCCGATGATGGGACCGGCAACAAAGCCAACGCCAAATGCTGCGCCAATAATGCCCATGTAGCGAGCACGCTGACGTGCCGGTGAAATGTCGGCCACAGCCGCTTGCGCGACCGACACCGACGCGCCCGATATGCCATCAATAATTCGACCAAGAAACAGAATCCACAACGCTCCGGCAAAACCCGTTACGAGCGAACCAACTGCCGTTCCGCACAACGACAGAATGATGATGGGCTTGCGACCAATACGGTCGCTCAATTTTCCCCACACCGGAGCGAACACGAGTTGTGCAAGAGAGAACGTTGCGGACAAAAGGCCGATAACTGCCGCACCGGCACCAAACCGTTCTGCATAGAGCGGAAGGATCGGCAACACAATGCCGAAACCAATGAGGTCAATTGCGACGGTTGTCCAAATGACCCAGAACCCGCGCGGGAACGGCTGACGTTCTTTCTTCTTTGCCATCAGGCGGGACGAACCTGGGTGCCGTCGGCGGTGTCCTCAACGAGCCAACCGGCGCCGGTGAGTTGATCGCGAATGGCGTCGGCAGCGGCCCAGTCCTTGGCGGCGCGGGCCTCGTCACGAGCACGAGCACGGTCGAGAATCTCGGCAGGAACTTCTTCGCCGCCAGCGTTGAGGACAAGCCCGACCGCGCGACAAATTTCAAAAGCCGCAGCTGCTAGCGGTGCCGCGGTTGTGGAATCGCCCGCATCAAGTGCCGTATTGGCTTGACCAACAAGACCAAATAACAACGCCACAGCAGCAGGTGTATCGAGATCGCTGTCCATAGCGACGCGGAACGCCTCAACCGATGCTGTATCGGGTTCGCCCGCTAGCCCAGCGGTTGTTGCACGACGAGCGAACGCGTCGAGTCGACGTAATGCCGCTGACGCGTCGTCGGTTGTTGCGCGGGTGACTTCAAGAGGTGTGCGGTAATGCGATCGAAGAACTAACAAGCGATACGCGCGCGGATCGGTGGATTCAACGAGATCGAGAAGATTGGTGAAATTACAGAGACTCTTCGACATCTTCTCGCCGCCGACTTCAACAAAGCCGTTGTGCATCCAATGCCGCGCAAACGTGCGACCGGACGCCAACGCCTGGGCGCGTTCGTTCTCGTGATGCGGAAAGGCGAGGTCTTGGCCTCCGCCATGAAGATCGAACCCTTCACCCAAAAGATCGAGTGACATCACGACACACTCGGTATGCCAACCCGGTCGACCTTCGCCCCACGGCGATGGCCACGAAGGTTCGCCCGGCTTGGTGAACTTCCAAAGCGCGAAATCAATCGGCGAATGCTTATGGTCTGCCACTTCGACGCGCGCGCCAGCTTGCAGCGATTCGATCGATTGACGGGCAAGCAATCCGTAGTCAGAAACAGCAGCCGGGGTGAAGTACACGCCGTCGTCGGAAACGTAGGCAACATCGCGAGCGATCAGGTCGGCAATGAGTTCAACCATTTGATCGACATAGGCAGTGGCATGCGGGTCGGAGGTTGGACGCTCGACGCCGATGGCCTCCATGGCCTTCCACCACACCTGCTCACACTTCTGCGCGATATCGGACCACTCTCGACCTTCGTCGTTCGCCCGCTTGATGATCTTGTCGTCGATGTCAGTGATATTCGAGACGTAATTGACCTCAAGGCCAGTCCAGGTGAGATAGCGGCGCAGAACGTCGAACACGAGTGAGAAGCGACCATGACCCAAATGGGGCGGCCCGTAGACCGTTGGCCCGCACACGTACATCGAGACCTTCCCCGGTTCACGGGGTTCGAAGGGCACAACCTTGCCCTGAGCGGTATCGAAGAGGTGCAGCACGACTGGCAACGCTACCTGTCCCCACACCCCCTCCTGCGAGTCCTCACGTGAGTCGAACAGGCAGGGCGAACTAGCGTGATCGGGTCATGACATCGGCCACCCCCACCCCGCGAAGCAGTTGGACCGTCCCCCAAAAGCCCGACCTTGAGGGCCTTGAGGCCCGCTGGGGCGCGACCTGGGACGCCGACGGCACCTATTCCTTCGATCGCACCGCCACCCGAGATGGCGTGTACTCGATCGATACTCCTCCCCCGACCGTCAGTGGCTCGCTCCACGTGGGCCATGTCTTCAGTTACACCCACACCGACACCATCGCCCGCTACCAGCGCATGCGTGGCAAATCGGTCTTCTATCCAATGGGATGGGATGACAACGGCTTGCCCACCGAACGGCGGGTACAGAACTACTACGGCGTGCAGTGCGATCCCTCGCTCCCGTACGACCCCAGCTTTACAACTCCGACACCAATGTCTGATCGCCCAAAGGAAGACCAGAAGAAACTTCCGGCGCAGATCAGCCGCCGCAACTTCATCGAGTTGTGCAACACGCTCACCGCTGAAGACGAAAAAGCATTTGAAGAGCTCTTCCGTACGCTCGGACTTTCGGTCGACTGGTCGCTCACCTACGCGACCATCGACGACCGCTGTCGTCGCGTTGCCCAGCGCGCGTTCCTTCGTAACCTTGCGCGCGACGAGGCGTACCAAGCAGAAGCTCCAGTGTTGTGGGATGTCGACTTCCGTTGTGCAGTTGCTCAAGCCGAACTTGAAGACCGCGAAATGCCAGGCGCTTATCACCGCCTACCATTCGTGCGCACCGACAACGGTGAACCGATCTACATCGAAACAACTCGTCCTGAACTTCTCGGCGCCTGTGTTGCGCTCGTTGCCCACCCCGACGATGAGCGTTACAAACCACTCTTTGGTTCAACTGTTCGAACGCCCCTGTTTGGTGTCGAAGTTGAAATCAAGCCACACGAATTAGCCGATCCCGAAAAGGGATCTGGCATCGCGATGATCTGTACCTTCGGTGACCTCACCGACGTCATTTGGTGGCGTGAACTCCAACTCGAGACTCGTTCGATTATCAGTGTCGATGGCCGCATTCAGTCTGAAGCACCGGAATGGATCGTGGCCGCAGGCGAGAGTGCAATCGCTGCTTACGGCGAACTCGCTGGCAAAACGATCAAGCAGGCCCAGGTCCGGATCGTCGACCTGTTACGCGACGCCAACCAACTCGATGGCGAACCGAAGCTCATTACTCATCCTGTGAAGTTCTTCGAAAAGGGCGATCGCCCTCTCGAAATTCTCACTAGCCGCCAGTGGTACTTGCGTAATGGTGGCCGTGATCTCCCATTGCGCGAAGCCCTGCTCGAACGGGGCAAAGAACTCCATTGGCATCCACCGCATATGCGCGTTCGTTATGAGAACTGGGTGAACGGTCTCAATGGTGACTGGCTTGTCAGCCGTCAGCGTTTCTTTGGCGTGTCGTTCCCGATTTGGTATCCGCTCGACGACGATGGTTCGCCCATTCACGATCAGCCCATCACCGCAGACGAATCAGCGCTTCCTGTCGACCCCGCTACCGACACTCCTGCGGGTTACACAGAAACTCAGCGCGATGTTCCCGGTGGGTTCACCGGCGATCCCGATGTCATGGACACATGGGCAACCTCGTCGCTCACTCCGCAGATTGCGACCGGATGGGGCGAAGACGACGACTTGTTCGCTCGTACCTTCCCGATGGACATGCGCCCCCAAGCACACGAGATCATTCGTACCTGGCTGTTTTCCACCACCGTTCGTTCGCATCTCGAACACAACTCGATTCCGTGGCGCAATGCCAGCATCTCAGGCTGGGTACTCGACCCCGATCGCAAAAAGATGTCGAAGTCGAAGGGCAATGTTGTCACTCCCCTTCATCTTCTTGAGCAATACGGTTCTGACGCCGTTCGCTACTGGGCAGCAAGCGCGCGTCCCGGCACCGACACCGCCTTCGACGAAGGCCAGATGAAAATTGGCCGCCGCCTTGGCATCAAATTGCTGAACGCCAGTCGTTTCGCTCTTGGCCTTGGTTCTGAAGATGGCGTTGCCGAGATTCATGATCCGTCAGCAATCACCGAACCACTCGACCGAGCCATGCTCGCTGATCTTGCCGCACTTGTTGACGATGCAACCACCGCGTTCGATGGTTATGACTACGCCCGAGCCCTCGAGCGTACCGAGGCGTTCTTCTGGCAGTTCTGCGATCAGTACCTCGAACTCGTGAAAACCCGCGCCTACGGAAGTCGTGGCGACGACGCCGCCCGCTCGGCCCAAGCTGCATTGCAACTCACACTTTCAACGCTGCTTCGCTTGTTCGCACCGTTCCTTCCCTTCGTTACCGAAGAGGTGTGGTCCTGGTGGCAAAGCGGGTCAGTGCACCGTGCTCCGTGGCCCAACGCATCACAACTTCGCGATGCGGCCGCCGATGGCAATCCGCTCGCTTATGCAATGGGAGCGGAAATTCTCAGTGCAGCACGTCGCGCCAAAACCGAATCGAAGCGTTCGCTCAAGTGGCCTGTCGACGTCATTGACGTCACCGACACGACCCCGCGCACCGAGGCGTTCCAAAGCGTTCTTGAAGATGTTCGTGAAGCGGCGAACGCAACGTCAGTCAGCGTCGCCGTCGGCGCTGAAGCCAGCGTCGCCGTGACCCTCGCTAACGATCCCGACGCCGGCTGACGACGGCATATTCGCCTTGGCTGCTGCCGTCGGCGGCGGCGCCTTTGGTGGTGGCGTTTCGGTGAGCACTACTTGGGTCGGCGAACCGGCATAGGCAAACGAGATGCCTCGTTCGTCGAAGGTTTCCTTCATTCGCGCGCGCAACTCCCGTAACACACCAAACTGCGCCGCGGGTTCGGTTTTAATAACCATACGGACGTGCACACCGTCGGCATCGAATTCCTGGATGCCCCAGATCTCGGCGCGCTCCATGATCTTTGCTGACCATTCCGGATCGGCCTGAATGGTGTCGGCAACTTCTTGCATGACATTACTGACCGCCGAAATATCGGCGTCATACGGCAGCACCACGTCGATGAGCGCGCGCGCCCATTCTTGGCTCTTATTCGCAACCTTCACGATCTGACCGTTGGCGACGTGCCACATCGTTCCCTCTGGATCACGGATGTGCGTCGCCCGCAGTGTGATCCGTTCGACAACACCCTTAGCGCCGCCACCGACATCAATGGTGTCGCCAACGCCGAATTGATCTTCAGCGACGATAAAGAAACCACTGATGAAGTCGCGCACCATGGTTTGGGTTCCAAAACCCAACGCCACGCCGACGATGCCGGCCGTGGCCAACAGCGGTCCGAGACTTATGCCCAACACTTCAAGGGTGAAGAAAAGCGCGAGGAACCACACGAACGCGGTTCCGATGGAACGAAAGACTGCGGTAAGAGTTTCGAGTCTTGCTTGCGTTCGCACCGAGGTATCTCCCGATGCAAGGAGTACTTCCGATGTGCGACGACGCAGTTTGCCCTTGCGGCTGTGCTTTTTTTCTGAACTGCCGGCAAACAACTGGTCCATTGATCTCGAAATCATTCGCCGCACGATCATTGCAACGATCCCTGCAACGACAACAACGAGCAGAATTGAAAGCGGCTTGGCGATAAACCACTCCGCCGCGTGGGCCCACCGCTTAGAACCTGTCCATTCAAAAACACGCTCGCAGAACCATCCGGTGTTCTCTCCGCACGCGGCCTCAAGCGCGGCGGGATCGGTTGCGGCGAGGACCAGAGAATCAATCACGACTGATGACGGTACGCGAAACGGGACCCCGATAGGGGTCCCGTTCGAGAATCAGGCACTGCGCAGGGATCAGGACGCCAGATTGGCGTTGACAAATTCCCAGTTGACGAGCTTGTCGAGAACAACCTCGATGAACTTGGCCCGTGCATTGCGGTAATCGATGTAGTAGGCATGT
>SXGQ01754892.1_pt1 | contig 47313 bp, 44 predicted proteins | sample 3178371 | NCBI WGS metagenome assembly SXGQ01 (sample SAMN11356859, study PRJNA531348) | freshwater metagenome | isolation source: freshwater sample F1-20 | place: China: Fuxian Lake, Yuxi | collected 2017-12-25 | reverse complement strand
GCGGACCTTGCAGCCGACCTGGCGCCCCCAGGCGACCCCGAGCTCCTCGGCGATGCGGCGGGAGATCGACTGGGCGGCGACACGGCGGGGCTGGGTGCAGCCGATCATCGCCTCGACCCCGAGACCCGCCTCGAGGCACATCTTGGGAATCTGGGTCGTCTTGCCCGATCCGGTCTCGCCGGCGATCACCACGACCTGGTGGGCCCGGATCGCAGACACGATCTCATCCCGGCGTGCGACGATTGGGAGCGCCTCCGGATAGGTGCAGGACGGGACCGTGAGGCGTCGTTGCTCCCGGAGATCCACTGATTCCGCTGCCTGTTCCAGAAGCCTCGCGAGCACCGCGTCGTGCCGGTCGACATGGTTCCGGTCCTTGAGCAACCGAACCAGTCGTCCCCCCAGCCGGACCCAGTCCCGTGTCATGCACCGGGGAAGGAGCCCCCGGAGTTCATCCAGTCGTGGGTCGGTCATCCGGTGGGACGGGTGGACTGTGCCCCTTGGATGATGCCGTGGATCGACCGGGTCAGTTCCTGGATGGTGTTGGGCTTGTAGAGGACGTGGTGGATGCCGATCTGCCGGGCCTTCTCCTTGAGGTCATCGGTGAGGTATCCGGAGCACAGCACGATCGTCACGTCGGGTCGGATCCGGAAGAGTTCCTCTGCGACCTGGAGCCCCGACTGTTCGGGCATGTTGTGATCGGTGATGACGACATCGAATCCCTTTGGATTCTGGGTGAAGGCCTCGATGGCGGCTGCGGGGTGGGTGAACCCGGAGATCTGGAATCCGGACCGCCTGAGCATCCGGGTGCCGAGAGACACGAGCTGCTCTTCGTCGTCCAGATAGAGGATGCGCTGGCCCGTGCCGCGCCCGGAGGCGGGCTCTGGGGGCGGGGCCATCTCCGGGGTCGATTCCGTGGCCGGGAAATACAGGGTGAAGGTGGATCCCTTCCTTGGGAGGGTCTCTACGACAGTGGCCCCGTGGTGGCTCTGGACGATGGCCTGGACCACGGTCAGACCCAGTCCAGTGCCCTTGCCCGGGGGCTTGGTGGTGAAGAACGGCTCGAAGATGTGACGCAGTGCCTCCGGCTCGATCCCATGGCCGGTGTCGGCCACAGACACCCGGACGTGGCGTCCGGGTCGCGTCCCCGGGAGTGCCGCGGCGGCGGGTGGGTCGAGGGTGCACGAACCGACCCGGATGGAGATCGTGCCCGGCTCGTCCTCCAGCGAGTGCCAGGCATTGGTGCACAGGTTGAGGAGGGCCTGGTGGAGTTGGTTGGCATCACCGAGGACCGAAGGCGTGCCGGGCTCGAGCTCGAGGTGGAGGTCGACCCCGGCCGGCAGTGTGGCCCGGAGCAGTCTGGCCATCTCCTCGATCAGGGGCCCGAGCGGCACGACCTTCTGCTCGGAGGGTTGGCGTCGGCCGAAGGCGAGGATCTGCTGGACCAGGACCTTCGCCCGCTGCCCGGCCTTGCGGATCTCCTCGAGGCAGCCATAGGCCTCGTGACGTGGGTCCAGGTCCATCCGGGCCAGTTCTGCATTGCCTAGGATCGCACTGAGGATGTTGTTGAAGTCGTGCGCGATGCCTCCGGCCAGGGTGCCGATCGACTCGAGCTTCTGTGCCTGACGCAGCTGGTCCTCGGCCCGCTTGCGTTCCGTGATGTCGGCGCGGATCGCCATGTACCGCGAGGGGATCCCTCGTTCGTCCAGGAACGGCACGATCGTCGTCGCCACCCAGAAGAAGGACCCGTCCTTGGCCCGGTTCCGGATGTCGCCCTGCCACACACGCCCCGCGGAGATTGTGCTCCAGAGGTCCCGGAAGAATTCCTTCGAGTGGTGTCCCGAGTTGATGAGACGGTGGTCCTGGCCGAGGAGCTCGACACGTTCGTAGCGCGACACGGCGCAGAACTTGTCGTTCACGAATGAGATCCGTCCGAGGGGATTCGTGATGGCCACGAGGGCGTGCTGGTCGAGGGCCGTCCGGAGGTCACTGTTCTCCTGGATTGATGCCCTCAGCGCCGACTCCGCCGCCTTGCGCCCCGAGATGTCGACGACGGTTCCGATCGTGCGGACGGGACGGTGCAACCCTTCGTGGGGCCCGAACCACGTCTGGGCCTGGATCCGGAGCCAGCGCACCCCCCCATTGGCCAGCAGCAGGCGGAACTCGTGCTCGGCACGTCCGTCACCGGCCGGATCCTGCAGACGCCCCAGGAAGATCGTCATGCCGGGATGGTCCTCGGGCACGATCCGATCCAGCAGGCTCTGGAGGGCGCGCGCGCCGGCGGGCAGTTCGACGATCTCGGCCAGGAGCGGGGAGGCGTAGGACTCGCCCGTCGAGGGGTTCTCCTCGAACACACCCGCCCCGCCGACCCTGGACGCCATCTGGAGCCGGTCCTCGCTCACCTGAAGGGCCTGGGTCATGCGATCGCGCGCTTCCGACGCCAGGACGCGATCGAGCACGACCCCGATGTTGGCGATGGCCGAGAGGAGGAACTGGCGTTCGAGACCGCCCAGTTCGGGGCGGTCCTCCGAAGGGGTCCTGGCGAGGCCGATGGCTCCGCGCTGGTTCCCCGCCAGCAGGATGGGAACATGGAGCGAGTCCTGGCCTGCGATGTCGGGCCATCCTTCCGGTGGCCCGCTTCGGTACTCGCCGTCCGTCCGCATCAGCGTCCATTCCCGGGCAGACCGGATGGCTCCGAGAAGGGGGTGGGATGCGACGGAGACCCATCCGCCCGAGGCCTGTCCGTCCCCCAACGCAGAGGCCCGGTGGACCAGCCGGACCCGTTCCGCGTCCTCCGAGTACTGGAGGAACCACAGCGACGGCAGGCCGAGCGTCCGGTGGATCTCCTCGGAAGCGATCGACATCGCCTCCACCACCCGGTGGGACCTCTCGAGTCGCTTCGCCAGCCGCAGCAGCGCTTCCGAAAGGCGCTGCTGGGAACGGATCAGGACCTCGTCCCGCTTGCGCGCGGTGACGTCCTGGATTGTTCCGAGGATCCGCACCACCATGCCGCGATCATCGGCGACGCCGACGGCATTGCCGAGCAGGTGTCTGATCTCGTTGGGACGTCTCACGATCCGGAACTCGAGCGCGTCGCACGACTCACCGCGTCGCACCCTCTGGATCACGTCCTGGAGTCGTGGGAGGTCCTCGGCATGGACGAGGCGTTCGATCTGCTCGACCGATGCCTTCTCTCCGGCCTCGAGTCCGAAGATCCGGTGCAGTTCCTCGGACCATGTCTGTCCCCCGGTTCGGAGGTCCCACTCGTAGCTGCCGGTCTGGGAGATCTTCTGCGCCTGGGAGAGGCGGGCCTCGCTGGCATGGAGCGACTGGAGCGAGCGGTCCAGCTCCGCGGTGCGTTCCTGGACCCGTGACTCGAGGTCGTCGCGGGCCCGCCTCAATCCCGCCTCCGCCTCCTGGCTCCTCGCCACCTCGCGGTTCAGGGAGAGCGTGGAGAACAGCACTCCGACGAACACCAGGATGGCGACGAGGCCCACCACTAGGCGTGCCTCGTCGAGCCTTGATTCCGTCTCGCGATGGGTCCGTTCCAGGAGCGCATCCTGCTGGCGGCCGATGCGTTCGGCAGCCTTGCGGACCTCGGCGAGATGCCGCATCTGGTGGTCGGGTTTCCCTTCCGGAGCCTCCGCTGGCTGGCCGTCCACCTGGGGAGGGTCGACCACCAGCCGTGTCGCCGTGGTCAACGTGGTGGTCGCCCGTCGGAGTCCGGCGACCGCGTCGCGCTGGACCGCATCGCGGGCGACCTTGGACTCCAGGGCCTGAAGCGAGGTCTCGAGGGCATTGGTGGCGGACCGGTATGCTGGGAGGTCTGCGTCGTCACCCGAGAGGGCGAAGGCCTCCGTCGCGATGCAGATGTCCGCCGCCCCCTCCTCGACCTGCTGGAGCAGTGTCGACATCCGATCCCGATCCCTCAGCACGGCGGCATTGTCGGTGAGCCGGTGCACACTCCAGTACGATGCAGCGCCGACGGCGAGCAGCAGGAGCATCCCGAACAGGAATCCGACCTGGACCCGCCGCTCGGTTCCCGGAGCCACGACGGATTTGAGCATGCCCTCCGGATCGGGGAGGGAAGGGGTTCCGGGGGTGGGTCGGGCGGTGTCTGAAGGCGCCATGTCGGCAATCAGGACGGTACGGTCTCGATATCCTGATGGGCGGCGTGATCCCCGGCCAGCCTATTTCCGAGGTCCGCCCCGCCTGCGCGACCTCCGGGTCCCCCCAGCCTCGCCCTTGCCCTCAGGCTGGACCCGTTCCGCCCAGCGTCCCGCGGATCCGCGCCAGGAGCGTCTCGAGGCGGCGTCCGTACTCCACGAAATTGGCCCGGAGGGCGTCGTCCTGCGCCTGGGCCTGCGCGTCGTGGAACACCGCGACCATGTGGGGCTCGATGCTCAGGGCGCCTTCGTAGCCGCGGGCGAGGGCATCGGTCAGGATCCGTTCCACGGCACCTTCACCTTCGCCCGGCCAGGTGTACTCGGCGTCGTTCCTGGACTCCACCCATCGCGCGTCCTTGATGTGGAGGTGCGCCACGTGGTCCCGGACTGCGTTCCAGAACTCCCACGCATCCTGACGTGGCCACGGACGCGCCTTGGATCGGTCGGCGTTGAAGACCGGGTTGGCCGTGTCGAACACCCACTTGAGTCCCGGCACCTGGTCGATCAGCTCGAGGGCGTGGGCCGGGCTCATGCCCCCGAAGTTCATGCAGTTCTCGTGCACGGCCTGGACCCCGACATCGGCGAAGCGCTGCACAACCTCGCGGACGCGTTCGACCACCGCCTTCGGAAGACGGAATTCGTCCTCCGGGGGCTTGAAGCTCATGATCCGGATGAAGCGGGTCCGGAGTCGGGCGAGGCGTGGGATGGCCCGGGCGACCTCGGCCCGGGTCACCTCGAAGGGATCCTCCACCCGCTTGGCCCAGTTCATGATCGTGGAGCCGAAGCAGTACACGCAGATCCCTGCGGCCTCGAGATCCCCGGCTGCGCGGTCGAATGCCGGCTCTGGGAGTTCGTGGAGGTTGGCCTTGGGGATCCCGGGGAGCTGGATGTTCCGGGCTTCGAGATGCAACCAGCCCAGTTCCCGGGTGGCCTGGATCTGGGAGTCGAGGGAATTGCCGGCCTCGTCGCCGATACCGCAGAGGATCATGGGCACAAGAAAACGCCACCCGTTCGGGTGGCGTTGTTGGAAACCGGTGTTGTCAGGACTTGCCGCGGGTCTTCTTGGTCGCGGCCTCGTCCTTCTTCCGCTTCAAGTAGCGGATCTGACGGCGGCGTTTCTCGACTTTGTTGTGCTGTTTGCCCATAGTTGTCTGGTGGATCGAACGAGGTTGACGTTTCGGGAGGGGACGATGGGGATTGCGTTTCACACGTTCAATTCCTTTTTCCTGTCCGGCCTACTTGTCCTGCTCCTGACGGGGCCTGAAATCCTTGGGGCCGACGCCCCGGCTGCCAAGCCGACGGAGGCCAATGACACCCAGCGGAAGAAGAAGAAGAAACCGGATCCCTATGGCATCCTGCGCCTGTTCCTTGAGGCGAACGACGACTCCAACTCGCCCAAGGCTACCGTCATCCGTCGGCTTCCGCAGACCTATCCCGTGCAGCAGACCCCCTTCATCGACGAGCGGGACATCGTCCGGGCCATGGTCGTCGAAGCCCCCGATGGTGGATTCATGATCCAGGTGGAGCTCACCCAGCAGCACGGGCGGCAGGCCCTGGAGATGGGCACCGTATCGTCGATGGGACGCCACCTCCTGATCTTCGGGCAGTGGACGACCGAGAGCGACGCGAAGCCCGAGGAACGATGGTTGGCCGCACCCGTGGTGCGGAATGTCCTCAGGACGGGGACGATCGTGTTTTCCGCCGACATGGACCGCGAGGAGGCCGAGCGCTTCGTCGAGGGCATCAACCGGGTTGCCGTGAAGCTGAAGAACCAGAAGAAGGCCAAGTCGGGTGCGTCCTCCACGCCGAAGGACAAGTCGAAGAGTTCCGCGCCCTCCACCTCCAAGCCCAAGGTCAGCCCGGATTCGTCGGCCCAGCAGGCGATCGACAACGCGAAGAAGCCATGAGGAACGCGGCCTGGATCCTCGCGATCCTCCTCTCAGTCCGGGCGTGGGGTGCCACGTTCGTGTTGCCCACCGCGAACAACACCCTCCTTGATCCCGCGAAACAGGAGCAGTTCTTCGTCGGCACCATCGGCCGTCCCTGGACCAGCGGGCAGTTCGGCTGCGTGCGGAGCGAGGGACGGAAGTTCCACGAGGGGCTCGACATCCGCTGCCTGAGCCGCGACCGCCGGGGCGAGCCCACCGACCCGGTCCTGGCCAGCGCGGACGGGGCCGTCGCCTACATTAGCACCCGGTCCGGGCTCTCCAACTACGGCATCTACGTCGTCCTCCGTCACCAGATCGAGGGTCTCGAGGTCTACACCCTCTACGCCCACCTGTCGTCAGTCCGGAAGGGATTGCGTGTCGGCGACACCGTCCGGGCCGGGGAGGTGGTGGCCACGATGGGGCGCACGACCAACACTCGGGAGGGGATCTCGAAGGACCGTGCCCATCTGCACTTCGAGATCGATCTGGTCGCCAACGGGCGCTACGCCGCCTGGCATGCGAGCCACCTCAAGGGCATGCGCAACGATCACGGCAATTTCAATGGTCGCAATCTCCTGGGCATCGATCCCGCCGCGATCTTCCGCGAGCAGGCCCGGCTGGGCACCGGGTTCCGGCTTGTCCAGTTCCTCCAGTCGCGTCCCATCCTTGCCCGCGTCGCCGTCCGCGGAGGAAAACCTGCGTGGGTCCGACGCTACCCCCAGCTCCTGGTGCGCAATCCGGTCGCCGAACGCGAGGGTGTCGCTGGCCATGAGTTCTCCCTCGCCTTCAACGGATTGCCGGTCCGGATCATTCCTCGCAGTGCCCGCGAGCTGAACGGCACCGGCAAGGTCGAGCTGCTCGAGGTCAATCCCACCGAACTGGCGGAGCACCCCTGTGGCAAGATGGTGTTCAAGCGGGGGCAGGTCTGGACCCTTCTCCCCAAGGCGCAGGAGCTCCTGGACCTGCTCACCTACTGAACCGACCGGACCGATCCGAACGGGATCCGCTCAGGAGAACCGGTCCTCGGTCCAAGGGTCCGCGGTGTTCGAGTAGCCGCGGTTCTCCCAGAAACCAAGGATGTCGTGGTCAAGGAATGTGATCTCGCGGACCCATTTCGATCCCTTCCACGCGTAGCGCTTCGGCAGGATCACCCGGGCCGGTCCGCCATGCTCCACCGGCAGCGGCTGACCGTTCCAGGAATGGGCGACCACGACGTCGTCGTCGAGACACACCTCGATCGGGTTGTTCGTCGAATACCCGTCATAGCCCTTGAAGAACACATGGGTGGCGGTGGGTTTCGGGCGCACCAGCTCGGCGAGGGTCAGGAACAGCACCCCGTCCCACGTCATGTCGAGCTGGCTCCAGGTTGTGACGCAGTGGAAGTCGCTGGTGTCCCGGACCTGGGGCAGGGCGAGGAAGTCGGCCCACTTGAGCACGACGGGATTCTCGACCTCGCCTCCGATGCGGAGCTCCCAGGTCTCCTGCGGGATCGCGGGCTTCACCCCGAGGTCGAGGACCGGGAAGTTGTGGACCTGACGCTGTCCGGCCGGGATGCGCTCCGAGGTGGGTCGGGGAGCGGGCCGGGCGGCGCCGGATTGGCGGCGCGCCCAGCGTTCCTTGGCCGCGATGTAGGCCTCGTTCACCGGCGACGGTGGGGCAGGGGTGGCTACTTGAATGCCGGGAACGTGGTCCACCACTTGGCGAGCTCCTCCGGGGTCTCGGGGACCTTCGCCGAGCGGACGATCCGGAAGCCCAGGAACTGCGCATCGGTCAGGTAGAACTTCGACTTCGGCAGCTGCGGGTCGCGCATCTTCCACGCCGGCTCGCTGAAGTGCCGGGCCGCGCACCGCAGGGCCTCGACCCCGTCATCCCAAGAGCCACCGCGGGCCACGTGCGGATACTCGGCAAAGCCCGGCACCACCGGGTTGTTGTCCCCGGCCGTGGCGTAGGCGTCGGCCTTGTAGCCGTCGTAGACCCATTCCGTGACGTTGCCCAGCATGTCATGCAGGCCGAAGGCATTGGGTTTCTTCGATCCGACCTTCTGGTACTTGCCGTCGGCGTTGTCGAAGTACCATGCATTCTCACCCGCGGCCGCGGCATCGTTGCCCCAGTAGTAGGTGGTGTCGGTGCCGGCGCGTGCCGCGTACTCCCACTCGGCCTCGGTCGCGAGGCGATAGAAGTGGCCCGTCTTTGCCGACAGCCAGCGCGTGTAGGCGATCGCGGCGTAGTGGGTCATGCTGATGGCCGGGAAGCCGTCCTTGCCCATGCCGAAGCTCATCTCGACGTACGGCGTGGTCGGACGTGTCACGGCATCGGCCTCCTTGCCGACGTAGGGGTTGCCGCCACCGGGGGGTGTCGGGAAAGCGACCATCACCTGCAGTTCGCGGTTGATCCGCTCGGTGCTGATGTTGTTGCCCTTCTCGAGCGCCGGGAACTGGAACAGCTCGTACTCGTTCCAGGTGACCTCGGTCTTGCCCATCCAGAACCCATCGACCTTGACCTTGTGGCGGGGCCCCTCGTTCGGCTTGCGTCCGGGCTCGGAATCCGGGCTGCCCATCATGAATTCACCACCCGGAATCGCGATCATGTCGAAGCCAACCTCCTTGCTGACCTGCCCCCGGTAGTTCTGGAACTTGGCCGCCTCGGCCGCCGCCGTCTTCACCAGGTGGGCATGGATCGCGGCGATCACGGCCTTCCAGTCTCGGTCGGCACTGCTGGTGTCCGCCTCCTTCTGCTCCAGCTTCAGACCGTCGGGCCACACGGCACCCTGGTCGATCCAGTCCCGGATCAGATCGGTCTTGGTCGACGCCAGCGGACCGCCCTTCTTCTTGGGCGGCATGAGGTCGTCATGGTCGGCCGGGAGGACCGTGGTGGTATAGACCTTCGAGGCCTGGGCGTCGCCGGGTACGATGCTCGACGAGGCGAAGAAGGCGGTCTTGTCGTCCATCCGGAGGTCGCCCTTGGCGTGGCCCTCCTTGTGGCAGGCCACACAGTTCACCTCGAAGATGGGCTTCACCTGCTTCACAAAATCCACCTTCTCGCGCTGCTGGAGCTTGAGGTCGTCGGGCCAGACCGCGCCCTCCTCGATCCACTGCTTCAGCGCGGCCTGCTGGGCCTTGGAGAGCTTCTCTCCTTTTGGTGGCATCACGTCATCGTGGTCCGCCGGAAGGGTCGTGGTGGTGTAGAGCGGCGACTGGTCGGGCTTGCCGACGACGAGCGCCGGGCCGTCCTCGCCCCCCTTCAAGGCGCCTGCACGGGTCGTCAGGGACAACCCGCCCTTGGGTTTCTCGTCCCCGTGGCACTTGAGGCAGTAGACCTCGAGGATGGGACGTACCTGCTTCTTGAAGTCGACCTGGGCTGCGGCCACCGGGGTGACCAGGGCGAGACCGAGGAGGGAGGCGATCGGGAGCTTCATGCGTTGAATCGAGGACGAAGGGTAGACCGCGTTTGTTCAGCAAGGCAACCCAGTCCAACCCATCGGGTTGGAACATCCTGCGGAGATCGCCTCGGCAAGGAACAAAACCTTGCCTCTGCTGGCACGGATATGGCTAAGTCGCGGACTGGTCCGTGATCAAAGGTTCGTGAGAGCGTTTTGAGTGCGGGATACCGTCCAGACCGATGCACCGACGTCGCATGATGATCCACTATTCCGGCCGCGTTCAGGGGGTGGGGTTCCGATACCAGACCCACCGTGTCGCCGCCGGTTTCGAGGTCACCGGCACGGTACGCAATCTGCCGGACGGCCGGGTCGAGCTTGTCGCCGAAGGCGACGAGTCGGAACTCACCGGGTTCCGCGAGGCGATCCGTGACAGCGGTCTGAGGAGTTTTATTCGCAACGAGGAAGTGACCTGGTCCGACGCCCGTGGGGATCTCCGCGGGTTTGTGATCACGTCCTGATGCCGATGAAGTACGCCATCATAGCCGACATCCACGCCAACCTGGAGGCCTTCCAGGTGGTTCTCGAGGACATCAAACAGCAGAAGTGCACCCATGTCGTCTGTCTCGGCGACGTCGTGGGCTATGGGGCCAACCCCAAGGAGTGCCTCGACATCGTCCGTGGGATGAATATTCCGACGGTGAAGGGGAATCACGACGAGTACATTGGGCTGGACGAGGACCCCGAGGGTTTCAACGACGCCGCGGCGGAGGCCGTGAGCTGGTCCCGGGCCCAGTTGACCGATGACGACCGGAAGTGGCTTCGCGAGCTCAAATATCAGCGGTTGGTGGCCAACTTCACCATCGTCCATGCCACCCTGGATGTGCCCCAGCGGTGGGGCTATGTGTTCGAGAAACTCGAGGCCGCCGCCAGCTTCACCTACCAGCACACCCAGCTGTGCTTCTTCGGACACACCCACGTCCCGGTCGCCTTCATCCGCGACACCGGAGTGCGGGGAGGGACCTATTCCAAGTTCCGGGTCGAGGCCGGCAAGAAGTACTTCGTGAACGTCGGCAGCGTGGGCCAGCCGCGCGACGGCAACCCGAAGGCGGCCTACGTGGTCTATGACATCCCGCAGCAGCAGATCGAGCTGAGACGCTTGGACTATCCCATCGACGAGGCCCAGCGGAAGATCCGGGCCGCGGGACTCCCAGACCGGCTCGCCGATCGGCTGGCGGTGGGCCGATAGGACCCGGCGGTAGTGCTCGCAGTGCTTGGTCAGGGGAATGGTCCCGAATGAAGGTGCTCGTCCTCAAGCCCAGTTCCCTAGGGGACGTCGTGCAGGCGCTTCCCGTGGCCCGGCTCCTCCGTCGGGCGCGTCCCGACACCGAGATCCACTGGTGGCTCAACCGGGAGCTTACGCCGCTGCTCGACGGCGATCCGGATATCGCCCGGGTGATTCCGTTCGACCGCAAGCGCCTGGGCCGGCTCTCCGGGCTGCCACGGCTCGTGTCCCATCTCAACGCCATACGCGCCGAACGCTACGATTGGGTCATCGACCTCCAATCGCTCGCCCGCAGCGCCTTCGTGGCCTGGTATGCCCGTGGTGGGTTCACCCTCGGGCTGGACGATCGACGCGAGGGGGCGCCCGCGTTCTATGACCAGGCCGTCCCTCGGGGTGGATTCATGACCCATGCGGTGGATTGGTACCTCGACGTCCTTCGCGCGCTGGGCATCCCGGTCGACGGGGATTTCGAATGGCTTCCCGCGAGGCCGGAGGTGTTCCGGCTCCTCCGTTGCAGGATCCCTTCGCTCGGTCCCGACTGCATCGCCCTGCAGCCCGGAGCGCGATGGAACAACAAGCGTTGGCCCCTGGATCAGTTCCGCCAGGTGATCGCCCAGCTCCGGATCCGCCTGCCGGGGACGCAGATCCTGATCCTCGGAGGGGCGGACGACCGACCGCTGGGTGCCGCGCTGGCGGGCGAGGGAACTGCGGGCGTCCTGGACCTCACGGGGCAGCTGGACCTCCAGGAACTCGTCGAGGTGATGCGGCGGGTCCGTGTCCTGGTCACCAACGACACCGGACCCATGCACATCGCCGCAGCCCTCGGTCGGCCTGTTGTGGGACTCTTCGGCCCGACCGAGCCGCGTCGGACCGGACCGCATGGTCCACGGCACCGGATCCTGCGTCATGAGCTTCCCTGTTCCCCCTGCATGAAGAGCCGGTGCCGCTGGAAGGAGCACCTTGGCTGCCTCGTCGGCATCCCGCCTCGCGAGGTGACCGATGCGGTGATCGGCCTGCTCGACGGGGCCTCGGCTTGATCTGGGTTCAAGGACCCCTAGAGTCCGGCAGATGTTTCGCCTCGTCGTCGTTGCTTTGGCCGTGCTCTGTTCCGGGTGGGTGTCGGCCCAGGTGGATGTCGACCTCTCGATGGCCCGTGAGTCGTTCCTGCCGGCAGAGGACATCGAAGTGGGGGTCCGCATCTCCAATTTCACGGGTTCCCCACTGACGCTCGGCAAGGAGCCGAGGTGGCTGCGGTTCACGGTGGAGCGGATCTCCGGGGGTGTCTCCGAACGCCTCTCGGAGCCGCCGGAGAGTGGGGAGTTCACGCTCGAGCAGGCCACGCGTGGCAAGCTGACCTTCAACATCACACCCCTCTTCCGGCTCTCGACCCCAGGGGCCTACCGCGTTTCCGCCATGGTTCTGCTCCCCAGTGGGGAACAGTTCACGTCGGCCCCCAAGAACTTCAACATCATCTCCGGGGCCCAGATCAGCCAGCCCCGCGAGGTTGGATGGAAGGCTCCGGACGGCACCCTCGAGCGTCGCAAATTCATCGTCCAGAAGGGGAACTTCCAGAGGAAGGCTCAGCTCTACGTCCGCATCACGGACGCGTCCGAGTCCCACACCATCAAGGTGCTCCCCCTCGGGAACTCCGTGTCCTTCGACCGGCCCGAGTGGGTCGTGGACCGCCAGACCCGCTTCCACATCCTGCATCGCGCGGATGCCAGCCATTACCTGTACCACGTCATCCTGCCCGACGGGACCATCGAGTCCCGGCAGATGCTGTACAACGATGGCTCCGGGTCCACCCAGTTCCGGGTGAATGAGGACGGTGAGATCCGCGTCTTTGGAGGCGTCCGGAGGGCGTTTCGGGGAGAGCTGCCGGCACCCAAGGAGCCCGCTGCGTCGACAAACTCGGTGGTCCCCGACGCCCAGAAGGCCGCCGCGCCAGCAGTCCCCGAAGCGACAAAGTCCTCCACCAACGATGTCCAGAAGGTCCAGGAGCCCCGTTGAACGCCTCGCCCGACTGCTTGGGGTGCTGGTCTGGCTGGCCTTGGTGGTCCCGGCCCTGGCCGGGACCAAGGTCGTCTTCCTGCGGAATGGCGACCGGTTGACCGGAGAGATCCTGTCCGAGAACGCCCGCCGCATCGTGATCAAGACCCCGGCGGCCGGCCGGGTCACACTCCAGCGGGATCAGGTCGAGAGGATCGAGGAGTTTCCCCTCCGGAGCGTTGCCGGTCCGCCCCAGGCTCCGTCGGTGCCTCCCTCCGTGGCCGCGGTGGCCACGAATCCACCGGTGGCCCTCGCGCCCCCGGCCAAGGTCCCCGGGCCCCTGACCAACGCCCCGGCGCCGCCCACCCCTGCGACCAATGCCGTCGCGGGCAGTTCCATCCTCTGGCTTCCAGACTGGGCCCACGGGCTCGTCACCAACTGGCACGGGAACATCCAGATCGGTGCGAACCTCGGGGTCGGTACCGCCAACTGGCAGTCCACCTACGCCAATGCGAACGTCGTCAAGAAATGGGGCCGCACGACCACCCTGCTCAACTACGCCCTCAGCTACGGCATGGTGAATGACGTCGTGAACGCCAACAGGATGTACGGCACGTCGAAGACGGACCTGGCCTGGGCTGCAAGCCAGCATCTTTACTCGTATGGCCAGGGGGCGGCGGGATACGATGAGATCCGGAAAATTGGCATCGAGTACCTGGCCGGCGCGGGCATGGGGTACAAGGTGATCAACCAGCAGAAGATCATTCTCGCGGGGGAATTGGGTGCCCAGTACCAGGTGTTCGACTATGTGACGGCCCAGGATCGGGCGGATGTCGCCGCACGCTTCGGCGAGAACCTGACCGCCCAGATTGGCAAGGACGTCCGGCTCACCCAGCAATTGGGATTCACTCCCGGATTCGAGGATTTCACGAACTACCAGATCCGCTTCGGGTTCACCCTGTCCGTCGCCTTGTTCAAGCCGCTGACGCTCAACCTGAACATCCTGGACACCTACTTCTCCCAGCCCGCCCCCGGGACGGCCGACAATGATCTCCAGATGTCGACCACGATTGGCATCAATTTCTGATCGCCCCCCGACGTCATTCCCCAGGTCGAGTGGCCGGGGTTGCTAGGCCACGAATTTGCCCGGATTGAGGATGCCCTTCGGGTCGAGCGCCCGCTTGATCTCCTCGTGGAGATCCCGCACCGCAGGAGCGGCGGCCTCGGGCCACCAGGGGAGCTTGGCCAGTCCGATCCCATGCTCTCCCGTGATCGCTCCGCCCAGCGCGAGGATTCCGCGGAACAGATCGTCGAGACACGCCTCGCTGCGCCGACGCTGGTCCGGATCCTTTTCATCCAGCATCACGTTCACGTGGATGTTCCCGTCGCCGGCATGTCCGAAGCACGCTAGCGGCAGCCGGTGCTTCTTCTGGAGCGACGCCGTCAGCCGGAACAACGCACCCAGCTTCCCGCGGGGCACCACAATGTCCTCATTCAGCTTCGTCAGTCCCGTGTCCCGGAGCGAATAGCTGAACTCCCGGCGAAGTCCCCAGAACCGCTCGCAGCCCGAATCCCCGAGACCCTGTCGCAGCGTCCGGGGTTTCCATCGGCGCAATACCTTTTCCAACGTGGCGATCTCGCGTCGGACACTCACGGCGTGGCCGTCGAGCTCCACGATCAGGTGGGCGTCACATCCGGCGATGAGGCGCGAACCGGTCCGCTTCTCGGCCGCACGCAGGGTGAACCCGTCGGCCAGTTCCAGCGCGCTAGGGTGGAAACCCTCGGCGAAGAGATTCTGGATCGCTCCGATGGCGTCCTTCATGGACGCGAAGCCGGCGCCGATGCAGGCCCGATACGGCGGCTTGGGCAACAGCTTCAGCGTGGCCTCGGTGACCACCCCCAGTAGCCCCTCGCTGCCCACGAAGAGACGATGCAGGTCGAACCCCGTCTTGTTCTTGTGCGTCCGGCCGCCCAGTCGCACCGGTCGCCCATCCGCCAGGACCACCTCCAAGCCCATCACATAGTCCCGCGTCACCCCATATTTGAGGCACCGCGGGCCACCGGCGTTGGTGGCGATGTTGCCGCCGAGACTGCAGTGGTCCCGACTGGCCGGATCCGGAGGGTAATACAACCCCTTCTTCTCGACCGCCGCCTGCAGTTCAGCCGTCACGACACCGGGTTGCACGACAGCAACGAAATCCTCCGCCGAGATCTCCAAGATCCGATTCATCCGGGTCACGGAGAGCGCAATGCCGCCCCGGATCGGGACACAGCCCCCGACGTAGCCGTGGCCCGACCCACGGGCCGTCACCGGGATTCCGTGGCGATGGGCGAACGCCAGCACCTTGGCGACGGACTCCGTCGAGCGGGGCAGGGCGACGGCGTCGGGAAGATGCGAGGCGTACCACTTGTCGCCCGCGTGGGCCTGTCGAACCTCGGAGGACCGGTCCCATTCCCCGCGATCCAAGGAACGTTCGAGAGTGCTCCAGGGAATGCGACGGCTCATTCGGGGTCCCCGGGTTCCGTATCCTCAGGTTCCGCCTCGAGGAAGGCCCGGGCCTCCTCCGCCTGGTCCTGGGGTACATCAATCCGAACCCCGCCCGTGGCGAGCGAGTAGCCCTCCGTCGCCAGCGCGGCATCCAGTCCACGGAGGGACACCAGAAAGCCCGCAGCCTCTAGGCGCGACCGGATCAGCAGCGCCATCGCGGGATTCAGTTCGTTCGACACGCTCACCCACTCCATGTCGCCAGTCTGGGCCTCGATCCCGCTTCGGGGAAACGGAAAATCCAGTGCCTGGACGACGAGCATGACTCTCCAAACTGGATCGATCGCACCCCGAGGAAACGCATCGCCTTCTCGACCTGCCCGTCACAACCTCCTGCGCGATTCGTTCCACCTCATGAAAACCTACAACGTCGGCGTCATCGGACATGGCTGGGTTGCCACCGCGCACATCCCCGCCATCAACGCCACCGGCAAGGCCCGGGTCACCGCCATCCATTCCTCACGCCCCCTCGACGAGGCCGCCCTCTCGGCCAAATACGGCCACCCGGTTAAGGCCTACAACAATCTCGCGGCCATGCTCGCGGACCCGTCGATCGACGCCGTGAGCATCTGCAGCTACCCGCAGGACCATGCCAAGCACGTCATCGCCGCCGCGCGCGCCGGGAAGCACATCATCGTCGAGAAACCCCTCGCCATGTCCTGGAAGGACTGCCTCGCCATGGACAAGGCCATACGCGACGCGAAGGTGAAGTCCTGCGTCTGCTTCGAGTGCCGCTGGTCGAGCCAGTTCCTCGTCACCAAGGCCGTCATCGATGAGGGACTCCTCGGCGATCTCCACTACGGCGAGATCGACTACTACCACGGGATCGGGCCCTGGTATGGCCAGTTCCGCTGGAACGTCCGCAAGGATGCCGGCGGCAGCTCGCTCCTCACGGCCGGATGCCACGCGCTCGATGCCCTGCTGCTCTGCATGGGCAATGACGTCGCCGAGGTGACCAGCTACGACACCAAGTCGAAGAGCCCGATCTTCAAACCCTACGAGTACACCACGAGCAGCGTGACGATCCTCAAGTTCAAGAGCGGCAAGATCGGCAAATGCGCCGCGATCGTCGACTGCCTCCAGCCCTACTACTTCCACACCCATCTCGTCGGCAGCGAGGGCAGCCTGCTCGACCAGAAGTTCCACTCGAACCGTCTGCACACGAACAAGCAGAAGTGGAGCGAGCTCTCCATGAAGATGTTGGATTCGGGCGACGTGAGCGACCATCCGTACCAGACCCAGTTCACCGCGTTCTTCGACGCCCTCGCCGGCGGACGTGAGATGCCGCTGACCAGCTTCAAGGACGCGCTCAAGACCCATGAGGTCCTGTTCGCGGCCGACAAATCCGCCGCCACCGGCAAGCCCGTGAAGCTCGGCTGACCCAACTGGGATCGAGGATTCCGGTCGTGGAACGTCACGACCGGAATCCCTTCCCAAAATCAGGCCCCGCTGCCCAATGCCCTCGGTCCTCGCCATCGCGGCCCACCCGGACGACATCGAGTTCTACTTCGCTGGAACACTGCTGCGTCTGCGCCAAGTGGGTTGGGACCTCCACTACCTGAATCTGTCCTCTGGGAATCTGGGCAGCATGACCCTGTCGGCCGCGGAGACCCGTCGGGTCCGCGAGGCCGAAGGGCGGGAGGCGGCAGCCGTGCTTGGGGCCACCTGGTACCCGCCGTTCTGCGACGACCTCGAGATCCTCTACACCGTGCCGAACCTCCGGAGGACGGCCGCGGTCGTCCGGGAGATCCGACCCCGGATCGTGCTGACCCATTCGCCCGTGGACTACATGGAGGACCACACGACGGCCTGTCGGCTTGCCGTGACCGCGACCTTCGCCAAGGGCATGCCGAACTTCTGGACCGAGCCCGGACGCCCCCATGTGGAGCACGACGTGACGATCTACCACGCGATGCCACATGGATTGGTGGGGCCGCTTCGGGAACCTGTGATTCCGGACCTCTGGGTGGACACCACCCCGGTGCACGCGACGAAGCGGGTGGCACTGGGATGTCACCGAAGCCAGAAGGACTGGCTGGATGCGACCCAGGGGATGGACAGCTACCTGGCGGCGATGGATGACATGTCCCTGAAGGTGGGCCGACTCTCGGGCCGCTTCGAGCATGCCGAAGGCTGGCGTCGGCATCTACACATCGGCTTCAGCGCCGAAGACACCGACCCCCTCTCCTGCGCCCTTGGTTCCTAGTTTTCAGCCCTCCGCTCCCATGCCTCGTCCTCTCAGTGCCATTGCCCCCGATTGGTGGGACTACACCACGCTCGACGCCTCGCTCATCGCCGATGCCGCGCGGCTGACACCGGAGAAGCTGGCCCGCCTGTCACGGCCCGGTTTCAAGGTCGTCCTCTACAACACACTGGAGGACTTCTATCTCGCCGAGGCGCTTGAATACATCACGGCCTGGCGCGAGAGCACCCCGGACAATCCGGTCGGGATCTGCGGCCCCATCGGTCCCACCGAACAATTGCCCCTGGTGGCACGACTCGTGAACGCATTGGACCTGTCCCTGGGCTCAGCCCACTTCTGGGGCATGGACGAATGGTTCGACACGACCACCGGACGCGAGGTGCCGGTCACCCATCCGTTGAGCTTTGAGAGGGCCGACCGGGAACTCTGCTTCAACCGCATCGAGCGGCGGCTCCGGATGCCCGAGTCGAACCTGCATTTCCCGAAGGCCGACACCCGGCCCTATCGCGACTCGTGGTCGGCCGGGGTGCGCTGTGCGGTGATGCAGGGAGGGCAGGGGGATATCAAGCACTGGGCCTTCAACGATCCGCTGCCGCGTCGAGGCCGCTGGAAGCAAGAGCCCCCACCGCCCTCGGAATACCGCAAGCTTGCGACCCGTGTGGTCGACCTGCACCCGCTCACCCTCGCCCAGAACGCCCGGACCAGTGGCGGCGGGAACATCACGATGGTGCCGACCAAGGCCATCACCGTCGGACCGGTCGAGACCTGGAAGGCCGAAAAGGTCTCCATCTGGCAGGCGGGCACCCACGACAACCCGCTCGGCCAGCGTCTGACCGCGCTCATGATCTCGCAGCGGATCCAGGACAGCGCCGTCCCGATGTCACTCCTGGGGGACCACCCCAACGTCCAGTTCAACTACTACCGCGGCGGTTTGGGGACCTGCGCGGTGGAGATGCACTGAATGGGAATTGGGATGGAGCTACAGCCCTAGGCGAGTGCGGGTCAGAGGGCGAATGGTGAAAAGTGGCTTGCAAAGCCAAAGGCTTCCACAGGTGGGTGATGCGGTGCCCTGCATCACTGTGCGCGGCAGCGCCCCTCGTCGGTAGCAACCTGGTCCCTCAGGTCCCCATCTTCCCCGCAAGGTTTGGCGGATCGGTCCAGCCAGCCGGGACCCTCTGACGCTGCAGACAACCCCGTCCCCCTTCACGGGTGCGCCACGCGAAGCGGGTCGAGATGGGGCCGCGAGGGACCGCAGCCCTACCGAAGGACGCGTCCCCATCTTCCCCGCGAGGGTTGAGTCCATGGATGGGGTGGTGGGATCGGCTGATGCTTCTCAGCTGTCAGTTCTTCCGTCCCAACGCCAGTGCTCCAGCCGCGACCAACAGGCCGTTCAGGATCAGGAGCTCGAAACCGAAGACATACCCGTCCAGCCAGCGGGCGGAATTCGCCGAGAGCACCGCGCAGAGGATCGGGGACGCCAGGCACACCACCGGGATCCACGGGCCGCCGATCCGCTGACGCGTCAGCAGTCCGAGCGCGAACAGGCCCAGCAACGGGCCGTAGGTGTAACCGGCCAACTGCAGCACCAGCTTGATCACCGACCCTTGGTTGAGCGCCTTGAAGACCAGGATCGTGCCCCAGAGCAGGAGGGCGAAGCCGAGATGCGTCCAGTGCCGGATCGATTCCCGTCTCGCGGCGCCCAGATCGGATCGCCGCTCGAATCCGAGGAAGTCCATGCAGAAGCTGGTGGTGAGCGTGGTGAGAACCGAATCGGCACTGTTGAACGTGGCGGCGGTCAGGCCGATGAGGAAGACGAGACCCGCGATTGTCCCGAAGTGCCCGAGCGCGAGCGTTGGGAACAGCTGGTCGGTCTGGTCCGGCACCGCGATGCCCCGTGCCTCGGCGAAGCGGAGCAGCAGGATTCCCAGCGACAGGATGCAGGCGTTCACGGCGACCATGATCACGGTGAACAGGTAGAAGTTCTTCTGGCAGGCCCGGAGCGACCGGCAGCTCAGGCTCTTCTGCATGTTGTTCTGGTCCAGGCCCGTCATCACGACCGCGATCGCCGCCCCGCTGAGCAGCTGCTTCCAGAAGTTGTCCGGCGCCCGCCAGTCCCAGACGAACACCCGCGCCATAGGGCTGGAAACCACGTTGCGCAGGAGGTCCGCCGGTCCCCAGTCCATCTCTCTCGCGACGACGCCGATGGAGACCACGACCCCCAGGATCAGGAACAGGCTCTGGAACGAGTCGGTCCATACCAGTGTCTTGATCCCACCCCGCCAGGTGTAGGCGAGGATGAGTCCGATGACCCCAGTCACCGCGAGCCAGAATGGGACGCCGAGGGGATCGAAGACGAAGCGTTGGAACACCGTGACCGCCAGGAAGAGCCGCGCCGCCGAACCCAGCAGGCGTGAGACGAGGAAGAAGGAGGAGCCGGTCCATTCCGCGGTCCGGTCAAAACGCTGTCCGAGATACGTGTAGATGCTCGTGAGCCTCATCCGGTAGTACATCGGGGTGAGGACATGGGCGATGACGCCGTAGCCGAGCACATAGCCGAACACCACCTGCAGGTAGGAGCAGCCGTCCTTGGCCACCTGTCCAGGCACGGACAGGTAGGTCACGCCCGAGAGGGAGTCGCCAATCAGGCCGAAGGCGACGATCCACCAGGGGGATTGACGGTTCCCGAGGTAGTAGCCGGCGTCATCGGCGGTCCGTCCCGTCCACCAGGCGATGCCGACGAGGCCGACAAAGTAGACAGCGACGCATCCGAGGATCAGCCAAGGGCTCATGTCGGGGACTGCGGCGTCAGCGGGGGACGCTTCCGGGCCGGTCGGGACGAAAAGCCGGGTCCGTCCAAGACAGGCAGGAGCAGGGGAAGGATGGAGGCGACCTGGTCCAGGGCGGCCTTCCTTGGGTCCTCATGGAGGCAGCGGGTCCCGTCGACCGCCGCCGCCAGCAGCCCGAGGGAGCGCATTCCGTACTGGATCAGGCCCTGTCGGATCGGGAGGTGGTAGACGGCGAGGAAGACCCCGAACACGAGGGGATGCCACCCATCGGCCCGGCCCTCGTCGATGGCGACCCGGTAGCGTGAGATCCGGCGCTCGTGGCGGAGTCCCTGGAGCTTGTTGAGCTGGCGGCGGCCGGCGGCCCGACTGGCCTCGGCGAAGCCGAGGCGCCGGGCGGTGGCGGCCCAGTCGCGGTCGAATGCGACGAGGTCCCGCATGTGGCCCCTCCTCGCGAATTGCCAGGCGTGGAGGACCGCCGGCCATTCCTCACGGGCGAGGGTCTCTCGGGCGTAGGCCAGAAGCCGCTGTTCGAGGGCTTCCCGGGTGGTTGCCCGGCCTGTTGCCATCGGCACGAGGCAGACCCCGTCCTCCCCGGAGGTCTCCCTGGGTTCAATCCAGGAACCGTCCGCGGAATCGGATCTCTCCGGCAGTTCCGGCGATGAGGTGATGGGATCCGGCATGGGCGGGCCGACGGTATCGGGAGAGTTCCCTGTGGCGAAGGGATTCTTGGACAGCGCTATCGCCACGGCTCCATCCCGACGTTGTGGTGCCGTGAGCAGGGCCATCCGACCCGACCAACCGATTGACACCCGCGGAGGCAATCCGGAGGCTGGCCGCTTCATTATGGCCGAGCCGAAGGAAAATGTGCTGATGGAGAAGATCGTGTCCCTGTGCAAACGACGGGGGTTCGTCTTCCAGTCGTCCGAGATCTATGGGGGGATCAATGGGTTCTGGGACTACGGTCCGCTAGGCGCGGAGCTGAAGCGCAACGTGAAGGAACTTTGGTGGCAGTCCATGACCCGTCTCCGCGAGGACGTCGTTGGGCTCGAGGCCACCATCATCATGGCGCCCGAGATCTGGCGGGCGTCAGGTCATGTCGACACCTTCGCCGACCTCATGCGCGAGTGTCCGCTGACCCGGAAGCGCGTTCGGACCGACCAGGTGGAGGGCCGCTCTGGCGTGGCCTACCGGTTCACCGGGGCGGAGGTCACCGGGGTCGAAGGGCGCGTCGAGAAAGCCTTTGCCGTCCTCGTGGAGAAGGGCGGGCATCCCGAGAGCGCCCGGAAGAAGGCGCGTGAGTTCTTCCTCGATTCCCTCCCCGCGGCCCAGGGCGACCTCGCCCGCATCACGCTCCTCGGGGAGCAGACAGTTCCCGTCGAGAACTCCATCGACTTCCACCCCGACAGCTCGGTCGAGCTCGGGCCGTCCCGGCCGTTCAACCTGATGCTCCAGACCTGGGTCGGACCGATACAGTCCGACGAGAACGTCGCCTATCTCCGTCCGGAGACCGCCCAGGCGATCTTTGCCCAGTTCAAGAACGTGCTGGAGACGTCCCGTCAGAAGCTTCCGTTCGGCATCGGCCAGATCGGCAAGGCGTTCCGCAACGAGGTGACGCCGAGGAACTTCACGTTCCGCTCGCGCGAGTTCGAGCAGATGGAGCTCGAGTTCTTCATCAAGCCCGACGAGGTGGTCGAGGCGATTGCCGGCTCGGTCAACACCCAGCCGGTCGAGGGCCATCCGGGTGAGCCCCAGGCGGACTGGGGATGGCAGCGATGGCACCAGTATTGGGTGGAGGAACGGGTGCGTTTCTACGAAGGGATCGGCCTGTCGCGGTCGACCCTTGGGTTCCATCACCAGACCCCCGAGGAATTGGCGCACTATGCGCGGGCGACGACCGACATCCTGTACAAGTTCCCGTTCAGCAAGGCTGATGCGTCCGGCGTGGTGAAGGGGGACGAGCTGGAGGGCATCGCGGCTCGCAGCGACTTCGACCTGTCGCAGCACGAACGGTTCTCGGGCAAGCCCATGGGGGTGTTCGACGAGGAGCTTCGCACCGCTTGGACCCAGCTGTCGCCGGAGAAGCAGGCCGAGTTGTCCAAGCGTTACCACGAGGCGCGGCTCCGGTATCTCACCAAGGCGGGGCTCCCGCCGGAGAAAGCCGAGAAGGAAGCGCGAGAGGACGCCGACGGCCTGGCCAAGGGGCAGTACATCCCGCATGTCATCGACCCCTCCGCGGGTGTCGATCGCCTGATCCTGGCCCTGATCGCCAACGCCTACTCGGAGGTCACCGACACGGATGCGAAGGGTAAGTCGGAGACCCGCGTCGTGATGCGGTTCCATCCCCGGGTGGCCCCCATCAAGGTCGGGGTGTTCCCATTGCTGAAGAACAAGCCTGAGCTCGTGGCCAAGGCCCGCGCGATCCACCAGTTGCTCAAGTCGGAGTTCAACTGCTTCTACGACGAGAGTGGTGCGATCGGGCGTCGGTACGCCCGCCAGGACGAGGCTGGCACGCCGTTCTGCGTCACGGTCGACTTCGACACCCTTGGCGAGAAGCCGGAGCTGCTGGACACCGTGACGCTGCGGCATCGTGACGACAGCCGACAGGAGCGGATCGCGATCCGGGACCTCGTTGGTTGGCTGCGCGAGCGGGTGCGCTAGGCTGCGGCGGGCGCGGATACCCATGAGCAATCCCATACCTCCGACGGTCACGGGCATCAGCGCCCCGGTCCGCATCTCCTTCAGCATCATGCTGGGATTGCTGATCCTCATCGGCGGGCTTCGTCTGACGACGCTCGTGCTGACAGCCCTGTTCGGGTACCTGACGCTCCGCGGACTGGGTCGGCTGTTCGGGGGACGCAAGGTGCCGGCGGTCCTCCTGTACCTCGTGCTGCTATCCGGAGTTTTTGTCGGACTCTACCTGTTCTCGAAGCAGGCCTACGTGGCCCTGCCGAAGATCTACGACACATCGATCCCGGCAGTCGTGAACTTCGCAGAGACCAAGGGGGTCGAGCTACCGTTCACCGACTATGCCAGCCTGAAGAAGCTGGCGCTCGAGACCTTCCGCGAGAAGTTCTCGAACCTGGGCGTGTACGTGCGTGGGGCAATGTTCGAGATCGCCTCCTTCGTGATCGGGCTTGTGCTCCCCATCAGCCTCTTCCTGAACTCCCGATTCCAGATGGAGGGCGATCCTCATGCGGTCAGCGGGAGCCTGTACTCGCTCGTCGTAAGGGAGCTCACGGCGCGGTTCCGGACCTTCTATGCCAGCTTTGCGACCGTGATCGGGGCGCAGATCCTGATCTCGACGGTCAACACGTCGTTCACCGCCGCGTTCCTGATCTGGAACGGCTACCCGTATCTCATGGTGATCGTCATGCTCACCTTCCTCTGCGGCCTCCTGCCGATCATTGGCAACCTCATGAGCAACACCCTGATCATCGGGGTGGGATTCACGCTGTCGCCGACGGTGGCGCTCTGGGCGTTCGTGTTCCTTGTGACGATCCACAAGCTCGAGTACTTCCTGAACTCCAAGATCATCGGGGACCGGATCAAGAACCCGATGTGGCTGACGTTGATTGGGTTGGTCGTCGGTGAGCGGTTGATGGGGATCCCCGGGATGATCTTCGCCCCGGTGGTGCTCTACTACCTCAAGGTCGAGGCCTCCCGGGCCCGCGTTGCGGAGGATTCCATCAGCATCTCGGCGAGTGATGCGGATGACGAGTAGGCGAGGCGGGCGGGCCCCGATCCGGCGCCTGGGTTGATCCAGCGTTTCCCGTGGAGGGAAATGGTCTTGTCTACTTGCCGTGGCTCTCCTTGAGGTGCTCTCCGAGGAAGTCGCGTCCGAAATCGCCCTTCAACCCGCGCCAGACGGCGTGCACGTGGTTGGCGTCGTTCTGCGTGTTGTCGTACTCGATGAGGAACGTCGGACCGTGGACGCGGTAGTAGTGACGGTCGCCCTTCGCGAGGCCGCCGGCCCAGGCGAATCGGATCCCGTCGTACCCGGCCGCCTCGATGGCCTTGAGATCCTTCTGCGCGAGCTTCCCGCGGAGGCGGTCGGCGTACTCGCTGATCAGCTTCCGGGCGAGGCGCTGCTGGGCCGGGTTGAGGTCCTTCCACGCAATGCCCCGGGGCTGACCGGCATCGGCGACCCGCTGGTTGCCCGTCAGGACGTCGTCCGGCGCTTTCGTGTCGATCACAGCCACCTTGCGTTGGTCGGGCGTCAGGGAGGTCACGAGCTCCCGTCCTAGATCCTCCTCGCCGGCAAGCACCCGCAGCCCGGCACGGGGTCCGGTCCGCACCTCGCCGGGATTGGTCCCCATGAAATGGGGCGCGGCGGACACCACTTCGCCCTTCGACAGGGTCAAGTTCACCGAGAGATGGTGCCCCTCGACCCGCCAGCCCCAAGTCCCGTCCTTGGACGGGGTTCCGAAGATGGTCACGAAATAGAGCTCGGGATCACGTGGGAACCGGCGTCCGGGTCCCTCGATGTCCTGAAGGATCCGCTCAAGGCTCATGATCGTGAGGGCCTTGCCCAGACCTTGTTGGCTCAGCGCCGAGCCGAGGAGGGCATACGCCAAGTGCCGCTGGGCGGGCTCCATCTCCTTGAGGGGCAGACCGCGCCGCTCCACCGGGGTGAAGTTCCAGCCGGTGCGCTCCTCCGACTCGAGCGGAAAGGTTGCCTTGGCCCGTTGCTCCGGCGTGAGCGAGGAAAGGAAGGTCTCGGCGGCCAATACCATGTCGTCGGCCGGCTTGGCGATCAGACCCAGGCAGAGCAGGGGAAGCAGGAGGAGTGTGCGGAGGTTCATGCGCGCAAGTCTCCCCGAGCCCCGGCGCGGCCCAAGGAAAAAATCCAGAACCCTGAGTCCATCTCGGCTTCAGCTCCCCACGCCGCCGCAGTCACAACCCAGCCCCGATGGCCTCACCCGGCTCCTCCCTTCAGCGCCATTCGCCACCTGCCGATGGACTCCGCTGCTCAGTGCTCAAAACCACCCGGAGTCGACGATGATGCTTAAAAGTTTACCAGAACTATAGAGTATTAAGACCAACAAAATAGGGTTAATGGAGATATAAAATAATAAAATACATTGACGCAGTGTAGTCTTGGTGGGAGGGTTGGTCACGGAAGTCACCCGTCCTGAGAGGGGGCGGTGGCGTCTGCATGCGGGGGACGGGAGTGCCGAGGGTGCGGTTGTTCGCGGTCTGGAGGTGTCCAGGCTGTGAGACCGGCCCTTGGGAGTCTCTGAAACCGTGAGAATCCCGTGAGTCGCTTTCCAGATCTGAAGTTCCCGACCCTGACGTTTCCTTCACCGAGGCCCGGTCTCCGGTGTCGGTCGGTGGCCCGGCTTCTGGAGCCGTTGGACCGCATCGCGGCGAACTGCTCCCGGATCCTGTCCACCCAACATGGGTTCTTCGAGAGTGATGGTGAACGGTATTCGATCCCGCGCTATCTGTTCGTGGGGGATCCTGGGGGAGGGGAACTGATGAAGGTGGCGTTGTTCGCCACGATCCATGGGGACGAGCCAGAGGGGGCGGTGGCGATGGCCCGGTTTCTCGAGCAGTTGACCCGTCAACCGGGTTTGGCCTCGGGGTATGCCGTCTTCCTGTACCCGTTGTGCAATCCAACGGGGTTTCAGGACGACACCCGGAGCGCGAGAACCGGCCTGGATCTGAACCGGGAGTTCTGGCGGGACAGTGCGCAGCCCGAGGTCCAGTTCCTGGAGTCGGAGATCCGGGCCAATGCCTTCGACGGCATCGTGACGCTCCACTCGGACGACACGAGCGACGGGTTGTATGGCTTCGTGCGGGGGACGGTGTTGTCGGAACACCTCCTGGAGCCGGCGCTGCGGGAGGCCAACCGGTTCCTGCCGAGGAACCGCCGGGAGGTGATCGATGGCTTCAGTGCCCGGGAGAGCATCATCCGGGAGGGGTATCCGGGCATGCTCCAGTCCGCCCCTGGAACGGCGAGGCTGCCGTTCGAGATCACGTTGGAGACGCCCCAACGCTCGCCGTTGGACCGGCAGGTCGCGGCGTTGGTGGCGGCGTTGGGCTCCATCCTGACCAGCTACCGGGGCCTCCAGGCGATCGCGCAGGGGATCTGATCGGGGTGTGTGCCGTGGCTCTGGACGGCTGCGGCGGAGGACTCCGACTCCTGTGGGCATCAAGAATCGGACGTGCATCGCAGGCCGCTCCCCAATAGTGTCTCCCGACCATCTGGTAATCTTTTATGAGCAAACGAATTGGAGTGGTTGGAGTTGGGCGCATGGGCGCCAACATGGCACGGCGCCTCAAGGACTGCGGGTACGCGGTCACGGCGGTCTACGATATGCGCCCTGAGGCGGCGGAGGCCTTGGCCAAAGAATTGGGTTGCGCCAGTCCTCGGAAGCTCGCCGAGGTGACGGCCGCGGCCGATGTGATCCTGACCGTCGTGACCGACGACAAGGCCATGGATCGAATCTTTTCCAAGAAGGGGGACAGCCTGCTGGTCGGTGCCAAGGGACGGATCTTCATCAACTGCGCCACGGTATCTCCGGCGATCCACGTCGACATTGAGAAGCGGGCGAACCGGGCCAAGGCCGAGTCGCTGGAAGCCTGCATGGCTTCCAGCATCAACCAGGCCCGCAACGGGACGCTGTATCTGATGGTGGGTGGAAAGGAGCCTGTGTTCGAGGAGATCAAGCCCCTGCTCGTGAGTCTCTCGGACGAAGGCAAACTGCTCCGCTACATCGGCCGGTCGGGGCAGGCAGGCCAGGTGAAGGCGCTCGTGAACATGGTGATGAACATCAACACAGCCGGCCTCGCTGAGGGACTCGGTCTCGGGTCTGCCCTTGGGTTGGATCTCAAGGTGCTGATGGAGGTGTTCTCCCAGACCGGAGCCAACAGTCGCGTTCTGGTGACCGATGGCGAGGACATGGTGAACCGGGATCACTCGTGCTTCTTCAGTGCCGCCCATGCCGCCAAGGACAGCGGCATCGCCTATGCCCTGGGCCAGAAGGCGAAGCTGAACCTCCCAATGGCAAAGGCCGCCCTCTCCCAGTACAAGCGCATGGTCGCGGTGGGGCTGGGCGGGCTCGACAAGTCGGGCATCGCCGAGCTGACATTCAAGGGCCGTGGACCGAAGAAGAAGAAGTCAAAGCGGTAGACCGCCTCTGGAACACGACTCGAAACGCGACAGCCCCGCCTGAGCGGGGCTGTCGTCTTTCGTGGCTGTGCGGGGTGTCTGCCCCGCCGGGGCATCAGTAGGGCAGGGGGAAACGGGCGGTGAGCGCCTTGACTCGATCCCTGACCTGATGCGCCTTCGCGACGTTCGTGATGTCCAGAAGGACCTCCGAGATCATGTCGCCGATCTCACCCATCTCTTCCTGCCGCATCCCGCGGGTGGTGACGGCCGGGGTGCCGAGCCGGATGCCCGATGCCTCGAACGGGGAGCGTGTCTCGAACGGGATCGTGTTCTTGTTGGTGGTGATCCCCGCTTCGTCGAGGGCCAGCTGGGACTGTTTGCCCGTGAGGCCACGTGCCCCGACGTCGACCAGCATCAGGTGGTTCTCGGTGCCACCCGAGACCAGCCTGAACCCATTCCGCATCATGGCCTCGGCGAGGGCACGGGAGTTGTCGACGATCTGCTGTTGGTAGTTCCTGAACGCGGGCTGCAGGGCTTCGAGGAAACAGACGGCTTTGGCTGCGATGACGTGCATCAATGGGCCGCCCTGGATCCCGGGGAAGACCTGGGAGTCGATTGCCTTCGCGTATTGGGCCTTGCACAGGATCAGGCCTCCGCGGGGTCCACGAAGGGTTTTATGCGTCGTGGTGGTGACAAAATCCGCGAAGGGCACGGGGCTGGGATGCACCCCGGCAGCCACCAGACCCGCGATGTGTGCGATGTCGGCCAGAAGCAGGGCACCGATTTCCTTGGCGATCTGGCCCATCCGCTCGAAATCGATGCGCCTAGGATAGGCGGAGGCGCCGACCGTGATCATCCGCGGCCGGTGTTCCCTGGCCATCGCGGCAAGCTGATCATAATCGATCCGCTCGTCTTCCTTGCGGACGCCGTAGTGGACGATCTCAAAGAACTTTCCGGAGAAGTTTGCCTTGTTCCCGTGGGTCAGGTGCCCGCCGTGGGACAGGTCCATCGTGAGGAGTTTGTCCCCTGGCTTCAGCAACGCGAAGTACACCGCCATGTTGGCTCCCGATCCCGAGTGCGGCTGAACGTTGGCGTGTTCGGCGCCGAACAATTCCCGCGCCCGCTCGATCGCCAGTTTCTCGGCTTCGTCGACATGTTCGCAGCCGCCGTACCAACGGCGTCCGGGATATCCCTCGGCATACTTGTTGGTGAGGACGCTGCCCTGGACCGCCATCACGGCTGGACTGGTGAAGTTTTCGGAAGCGATGAGCTCGATGTGCTCCTGCTGTCGCTGCCGTTCCTTGTGGATGATCTGTGCGATGCTGGGATCTGTGGCTTCTAGGCTGGTGTGGGTGTCAGGCATGTCTTCGAGTTTCTGGATTCTGCGCTCATGGCGACCCCCTTCGAATTGGGTTTCCAAGAACGCGTGGAGAATCTTGATGCACTCCGTCGTGGAGTTGTTCCGGGCGCCGAGGCACAGGACGTTTGCATCGTTGTGCTGTCGCGTCAGGCGCGCCATGTCCTCGCTCGTCACCAGTGCAGCCCGGATGCCTTCGACCTTGTTGGCAGCCATGCTCATGCCAATCCCAGTCGAACAGCACAGCACGCCCACGGCTGCTTTACCCTGTGCGACCCGATGGGCCACCTGATGCGCGTAGTCGGGATAGTCGGTGGACTCCTTGGAATGGGTCCCGACATCCTCGAAGGAAAGCCCCATGCGCCGGAGTTCCGACAGCAGGGCTTGCTTCAGTTCAAATCCCGCATGATCCGATCCTACGGCGACTGCCGATCGGGCGACGGGATGGGAGGTGTCCAGTCTGCAGGAGGCCAGCATGGCATGGATCCCATGTTGGATCTGATCGCGGCAGGACACGTACTCTTCGAGTGAGCCCCCGATCGGGTCGACCACGTCCTGTTCCGCGGCACGGAGTTGGGCATCAAACTGGCCCAGCGTGAAGGTCTTCTCGGAGGCTTGCGGATACAGGTAGAGGAGGTTGTCAACGTGGCTGCGGGTCAGGCCGAGGATGAGGGTGGCCTCCTCCACCAACCGGGCGTTGACCATCTGGGACCGGTGACCCGAGATGTCCAGGCCTGCCAAGCGCATGGCCTTCACCGCGTTGAAACTCGGGGGCTGTCCATTGACCGCACCTGTCCCAGCCGAGACGACCCGCCAATCCACTGCGTTGGCGAGGATCTTGCGGGCGATTCCCTCTGCCATGGGACTGCGGCAGGTGTTACCGGTGCACACGAACAAGAGGGTCTTCATCAGCGACGCGGGTGCAAAGGTGGGAGTCGTCCCCCGGGGCGTCAACGCATCACTGAACCAAGAACACATTCATGCGGGTTGAATGGTCCGGAGGACCGATGGGCGGGGTTGGCTAGCGTGCTCCGACGACAAGATTTGCATTGATCGGAGGGTAAAAGGATTTGCACACTGCTGAATCGAAGCGATTCGTCACGAATGAACGTAGAACTCACCCGCAAAGCCCTCGAGAAGGTGGGCAACCCCCATATTCTGGTGAACATCATCTCCCGTCGCGTCCGTCAGCTGAACAGCGGGGGAGGTGGCATCAGCCGGCCTCTTGTCGAAGTCGATCCCACCATGGGAATCGCGGACATCGCCCTGACCGAGCTGATCCACGAGAAGATCGGTTTCCAGCTCGAGGAGGAGAACCCTGCCGCAGAGGACAAGGCTCCCGAGTCCTCCCGCCGCAAGCGTCGAGTGAAGTCCCTGACCTCCTAGTGGTGGCGGAGGTCTCCGCCACGGCCAAACGCGGAATCAAGCCGGAGGGGCTCCCTCCGGCTTTTTGCTGATGTCGATCATCATCACCAACTCAAAGGCGAGACATGAGTTCCATATCCTCGAGACCTTCGAGGCAGGCATTGTCCTGCGCGGGACGGAGGTGAAGTCGATTCGCGCTGGCAGGGCTCAGATCTCCGATTCCTTCGCAAGGGTGGAGCAGGACCAGGTGTGGCTTCACCAGATGCACATCGACGAATATGGGTTCGGCAACGTTCACAACCATGCTCCGAAGGGGAAACGTCGACTCCTCCTGAATCGGCCCGAGATCCGTCGGCTCATGGAGTCCTCGACCTCCAAGGGGGTGACGCTTGTGCCCGTGGACCTCCACTGGAAGAATAACCGGGTCAAGGTCAGTCTCGCCGTCTGCAAGGGGAAGGTGGACTTCGATAAGCGCCAGGATTTGAAGTCGCGGGAGGCCGACCGTGAGATTCGGCGTGCCCTCCATCGGAGGAGTTAGCAGATCTGATCCCACCCAAGACAAAGAGGACGGCCACCGGATGGTCCGTCCTCTCGATAGGGTGCCTCGATTTCGGCCCGGCACCATGGGCTCAACTGCTTGGGAAGCGGAGCTGACTTCAGGCTGCCTTCTTCCAGGTCCGCCGGGGTGCCTTGGCGACAAGACCCTTCTTTAGAACGCTTGCCGCGACACGGATCCGCTTCACCTGACCGTTGGGCAGCACCACCTTGACCTTCTGCAGATTGGGGAAGAAGCGCCGCTTGGTAATGGCCGTCACGTGGGTGCCGATGCCACCCTTCTTCTTGGCCTTGCCGGAGCGCCAGATGTGACTGCCCTTGACGGGGCGTTTGCCGGAGATGGGACAGATTCTAGCCATAGGATTGAGCGCTTCAGTAAAGAGCGGAGGTGCTTACCGGTCCATCAGTCCCACTGCAAGCCATTAATTCAAAATCATGCGGTCCATCCATGTGGGGCGGTTCACCGGACGCCTGGGTTTGGAGCCTTGCCAAGATGCTGGACGACCTCGACCAGGACCTCCGCAAGGTGATCCGCGCACCCGCTGAGACGTCGCTGGAACCGGATCAATTCCGGGACCAGGGAAGGGCATCGGATGAGGGTTAGAGCCAGTCGGGTCCAATCCATCCGATCGTCAGGCCCCATGAGGGAACCGAAATCCAGTGGCAGAGCCTCGCTGGCATCGTCCGAGATCACGCGGATGGTCGCGGAGGGTATTCCTCTGCCAGTACAGATCCTTCGAATCGTTGCGGATTCCATGTCAACCGCGTGGTCTCCAGACTGTCGATGCAACTCGGCCTTGGCCCTGGGCGTGGGGATGACGCGTGCGGACTCATGGAACGTCATCGGTGTCAGGTCGAGCCGTCGTGATACGATCGGTTCGATGAAGGTCGGGTCGATGGAGATGCCCACGGTGCCTCTAGGGAATCCGGGGTCGAGTCCTCCTGCAAAACCTGCGGTGATCACCCAGCGTGGATGCCGATCCCGAAGAAATGCTTCGATGACCTGGTTGGCGTTGCGGGATCCCATCCCGGTCACCACCACGTCAAGACCCGGGAAACGCCAGCAGGTGGGGCCACGGCGGGTGGGTTTCGACGCAACTGCCAAGCCCCAGGCGCGGAGGAATGGACGGGATTCCTCGGGGACGGCGAAGCTGACCAGGCCGGGATTGCTTCCGCTCAGTTCCACGTCAGGTCCTCCGGGGATTCCGCCAGCAGGTGGCACTGCCAGTCCGAACGCTGGCGGAGGAGCTTCCGCCACAGGAGGGACGGATCCAGTTGTGCAAACATTCCAGGATCGGCGGGTTGGTGGAGCCATGAATCGCGTCGGATCTCATCGTCCAGCTGACCCGGACTCCATCCGGCATAGCCGGCAAAGACGAACAGCCGCTGGCTCTCGGTCCAGCCCGAAGCCACCCGTTCGAGGATCTCTGGTTCGTGGCCCAGGGACAGGTGGTCCATCACGTTTCCCGTGGCGGTCTGTGGGTGGAAATGAAGGAAACTGAAGGCGTTGGGCTGGACCGGTCCTCCATGGAACACCTTCAGTCCGGCGAGATGGGGAGGGAGCTCGAGTGGTAGGATGTCCTCCAGTCTGCGGTCCGTCGGCTGGGTCAATACCAGGCCGAAGGCGCCCTTTGGATCGTGCTGACAGACGAGGACCACCGACCGGAAGAAGGCGCTGCCGTCGAGTTTCCCGCCATCGAGCAGAAGATGCCCCTTCAGTGTTGGTGGTGATGGCCTCATTTTGGAGTGGCCAGACTGCTGCAAGCTTGAGGGGTCGGCAAACCCGTTTAGGCTTGCCCTGTGAGGTCATTCATCTTGGTCTGCATCGTCCTGAGCCTGGTTGCCGGTGTCGGTGCGGGTTGCCGGTCCTCCGGCAGCCGCGAGTTCATTCCGGGCAGTGGCTGGGTACCCACCCGATAGGGCTGCCTGGAACAGGAGGGATCCGCCTTGGAAGCCTTGGTATTTCGTGTGGACAGGGCCAGTGTTCATCCCCTACCACTTTGACTACACCCCCCCGTCCATCGGGGCTGTTCCGTCGACATGAACCAAAAACCATCATCCTCCATGAAAGTCCTGTCTGCATTGTGCATTGCCGCCTCCATGACCCTTCTGAGCCTTCCGACATCCGCCGGTGATGCCGAGAAGTGCGAGAAGGGATCCGCCTGCTGCGCCGCCAAGGCGACGGCGAACGTGACAAAGGCCCAGTTCAAGCTGGATGGCGTCACCTGCAGCACCTCCGCCGCCAAGGCCGAGGCTGCCCTCCTGAAGGTCAAGGGTGTCAAGGCCGCCCATGTGTGCCCCGACAGCCATGTGGCCTCCGTTGAATTCGACAAGACCATGACCAGCAGCCGCCGCATCTCCTCTGCCGCCAAGAAGGCCGGGTTCAAGGTTGAGAAGGGTTCCTGATCCGGACCGGATCATCCCACCTCACGGGGCGATGGTGACCGTGGTCGCCGTCGCCCCGTTTGTTTTGCCGCTGAACACACGGCCATGATCCCAGTGGAACGGCCTCGGGTCTGATCGGGAAGTTCCCCATTCCGTGAGTCTGCCGGGAGGCGGATCCAGGGCTGTGACGGCGTGAAGGATGATCCCACTTGTCCGTTTCGGTTTTCGGGCAATGATCCTCACGCAAAATGCTCACACTCAATCATATGAACACCAAGATATGTTGGATTGGAATCGCAGGTATCCTAGCTGTCGGAACTGTCTGGGCTTCCTCGCCAGCCGATGCGGTCGCGGTTCGCAAACCAGCCCTTGAAGTCCTCGGGACGATACCCGACCGGATGCCCGGCTCCGAGAACGACACCGCGGACCAGGTGAAGCTGGGGAAACGCCTCTTTTTCGAAAAAAGGCTCTCCAAGAACAACACCCAGTCCTGCAATTCCTGCCATGTGGTGGACCAGAACCGCGGTGGGGTCGATAACGAGAAGACATCACCGGGGGCCTTCGGCAAGCGTGGCGGGCGCAATTCTCCCACGGTGCTCAACGCCGGATTCCATCTCGCCCAGTTCTGGGACGGCCGGGCGGAGACCCTCGCCGATCAGGCCAAGGGCCCGATCCTGAATCCGATCGAGATGGCCATGCCCAGCGAGGCCGAGGTGATCCAACGTCTCAAGGCCGACAAGCGGTACGTCAGCCAGTTCCGGGCCGCATTTCCCAAGGACAAGGAACCGGTAACCTACGACAACCTCGCCAAGGCCATAGCCGCCTACGAGCGTACGCTCATCACCCATGACCGTCTGGACGACTTCCTGAAGGGATCGGACAAGGCGCTGACAGACCGTGAACTCGAGGGTCTTGAACTGTTCACCCAGGTTGGATGCACGACCTGCCACAATGGCCCCCTGGTCGGCGGCAATGGATTCCGGAAGCTCGGCATCCTCGAGTCCTATTCCAACACGGCGGACAAGGGGCGGATCGAGGTGACGAAGGACGAGGCGGATGAATATGTGTTCAAGGTGCCCAGCCTGCGCAACATCGCATTGACGGCCCCGTATTTCCACGACGGCAAGCACGAGACGCTGGCCTCCGCGGTTCGGGAGATGGCCTGGCTCCAGCTAGGCAAGAAGCTCGACGATCAGCAGGTCGACGCGATTGTGGCGTTCCTCGGATCGCTCAGCGACAAGCGTCGTGCCGCCCGTTGAGCGGGATTTGCTCCAGGGGCGGTAAGAACCGTGCCCCGGCAGGCGTTCTGGTGTTCGGTCCGACCCCGGGTTTGTCATCCATGGATGGCCCCCGGATCGGAATTCGTCAGGAATCCGAACACCATGAACATCAGCAAAACACCCACCCCCTCGCCTATCGCGCGAGGTCGCCTTCCCAAGGATGGGGTCGGGCACATGCCCGGCCCCATCTGCATTTCCAGGGGATCCCATCGATGGCCCAAGGCACTGATCTGGGAACAGGCGGAGGCATCACCCCTTGAATGGCCCCGAAGGAGCGTTCCTGAACTCCACGCGAACACCGAACCTGCTCCCGAAACCGACGGGTCCAATCTGGGCCCAGGATTTGTCCTGTTGCAGGACGTGGGGCCCGTTCCCAGCCACAGGCTCAGTCATCGAAGCGGGATCCTCTCCGACGGACACTTCGATCTGGAGGAGGGCACCTCGGTCCAGGGTTGCTGGTGCCAACCCTCCGCTTCGCAGGACGGCTCCGAGACCTTGGGACTCCGTTACAAGTTCAGCGAGTCGCTGAGGGATCAGGGGGCCCGACACTTCCGGATCAGCATCCGTCGGTTCGAAGGAGCCTGTCAGCCTGCGGATTATCCAGTGGTCCACCAGCGGGACCTTTTCTGGCAGTTCTACGAACAGGCGGGCGACCTCCTCTTCGTTCGTTCAGAGCGACTCGGGCCCGCGGATGTCGGGCGGGGTCTGTACCAGATCCCCTACCAGTCGGACCGGGACTGGCTCCAGGGGCAGTTCCATGTCCACCTGGATCCGGATGATTTCGTCGGACACCGGAATCTTGTGACGCTGGAGTTGTTCGACAACCGAGGACAACGCCTTTTGCCAAAGTCTTCAGCCCCATTCGGTTCCGCCGATGAGCCAACGGCCGAGTTCACCTTCCGTCGCTGGAACCAGCCCGTGGGGCTGACCGACGAGGTGCCCTTCGATGTGTTGACCCATCTGATCGCATAGGGCGTGGAAGCAACACGTCCGTTCTATGTGAACCCCGGCTTGCCACCGCGGGGCGTGGGGACCTAGAAACCTTGTCGGGATCCGCTGTGTGTTCCCGATGCCACGTGGATCTGATTCTCAGTGCGGAGGGTGATGATGCCGATCTTGTCGACGAATTGCGGCAGGCCCGCATCCCGATCCGCGATTCCGGTCTCCCGACGGGTCTGATCTCCATTGATTCCCGTCCCGGGGGCCAGAGCCCGGCCCTTGCATTCGCCCGACAGCTGCTGCCTGAGGCGCACCTGGTGTGTGCCGACTCCGTCAACCGCTGGGCCCGGGCCGTATTCGAGGGTATCCTCTCCGGTGTTCAGGAAGGCGCCCCATGGAGACTCCACATTTGGCCACATTACGGGGCGGTGGCACCCAGGACCGTGGGGGCCCGCAGGGCTTTCGGAACCCATGTGCTGGGGCGTCGATTCGACACCGCCAAGGAGCCCCGGTCGGATCCTGCGGGAGAGGTCCTGGCATCCGCGGGATTGAATCGCTGCCGCTGGATCCGCGAGGCGCTGGTGGAGCACCTGAAGGACCGACGTCGCCATCTGCTCCGTACGCTCCGGGACTCCACGGAACCCTGGGGGCCTGACGAATCCCTCGTCCAGGTCGTGCTGACCTCACCCGAGCGCGGCTGGTTGTCGATCGTCCCGGCCCCGCGACCGATGGATCTCAATCACTCGATCTGGCCATGGGCTGGTGGGGTCATTCCCGTGGCTGAGGATCGTTCGGCACCCAGTCGTGCCTTTGCCAAGCTGACGGAGGCGTTGCGGCGACTGGGGCGCGGGATGGGACCGGGTGACCGGTGTGTCGACCTCGGCGCCTCGCCCGGCGGCTGGTCCTATGTGGCCCTTGGTAAGGGGGCGCGGGTGACGGCCGTCGACCGGTCCCCGCTGCGAGAGGATTTGATGCGCGATCCACGCCTGGAGTTCATCCGGGCCGATGCATTCTCGTTCCGCCCTGAACATCCGGTCGACTGGCTGGTGTGCGATGTCATCGCGGCACCGGAACGTTCAGCGGCGATGCTCCTCGAATGGCTGGGGCGGTCGGATACCCGATGGTTTGTGGTGACGCTGAAGCTGAAGGGTGACGTGGATCGGGCCAAGCTGGACGGGATCCGTCGGGATCTCACCCGGGTGGCGGACCCGCTGTTTCTGCTGCGCCTCAACGCCAACAAGGGTGAGGTCACCGCCTTCGGGTGTCGTCGCGGGGCGGGTGCCTCGGTCTGAGTCGATTCCCTCGGCGGATTCCTGGGGTTTGGGCTCAGCCGCCCGCACCGAAGCCCTGTCGCTCCCACCACACGGCCAGTTCATCCGCCCCGAAGTCCGCCAGGATGTGGCCATCGACGTCGATCGATGGGGCCTTGGTCTGTCCGGTGAGATCCAGCATCTCCTGTCGGGCCGCTGCGTTGCGCAGGACGTCCAGCAGTTCGTAGCGGATGCCATGCTGGTCGAGCCACTCCATGGCCTCGTCACACCAGGGACAACCGGATTTAACGAAGAGACGAATCGATTTCGGGGTCATGTCGGGACAGTGCTATTCGGTCATGATGGTGTCGCTGTGCTCATAGCTGGGGGCGCAGCAGCACAGGAGACGGAGCGGTTCGCTCCCGGTGTTCCAGAGTTTGTGTCGTGCCCCCGGTGGGATCGCCACGGAGTCGCCGGCCCGAACATCTCGGACCTCGTCTCCGATCCGCATGCGACCCATGCCGTGGGTGATGTAGTAGATCTCCTCGGTCTTGACGTGGTAGTGCTCGGTGGTGGCCTGGCCGATGGCGAGGCGGGCCTCGGCGAGGCTCTGGTTGCGGATGACCGAGTTGCGGTGGGCGAGGAGTTCCCGGATTTCGGAGCCGTCCTTGGTCTCGAACACTGGGACTTGGTCCAGATTGACTATGTCCATGGGCGACGAAGCTGGCTTGGCAGTCTCTGGCCGGCAAGACACTCTCGCATCCATGAAGCATTCTCCTGGTTTCCTCAAGGTGGTGGACGAGGCCAAGGCCCGGGTGCACGAGGTGACCGTGGCGGAGGCCCGGGCCCGACTCGCCGCCAATCCCAAGGCGGTCCTGATCGATGTCCGCGAGGAATCCGAATGGTCGGCCCAGCATGCGGCGGAGGCCCAGCATCTGGGGAAGGGGATCCTCGAACGGGATCTTGAGACCCGGTTTCCGGATTCTTCCACGGAGCTGATCTTATACTGCGGAGGTGGATTCCGCAGCGCATTGGCGGCGGATGTCGCCCAGCGTATGGGCTACACGGCCGTGTACTCCCTTGCGGGTGGCTTCCGGGCGATGACCGAGGCCGGTTGGCCCATGACCCGATAGCCCGGGGAAATCCGGTCACATCCTGGGCCCCCGCCTATCCGACTACTTGACCAGTGGCCACTGGAAGCTGGAGGAAAGCCGGATCCGGCGTCCGGTTGCCTGCGACTTGCGCGCGGCCGTGATGATCTCCAACACATGTAGGGCCTGCTCGGGAGAAACGAGGAGCTTTCGTCCAGTGGACAGCGACTCGGCGGCGAGTGCGGCCCCCTGTTGCCAGATGTAGCCCTCGGCGCTGGATTGGTGTCGGGTCAGGTTGGGCTTGTCCTGTGTGGCGAGATCGACACCGAGGGGTTCCCAGTCGTAGCCCACCAATCCCATGTACCCGTGGGATCCGGTGATCTGTAGGGTGTGCCGGTCCTCGTTCCGACCATCGTGGCCATTGGGGTTGAAGTAGTTGAACCCAGACTGGACGTGTGAGATGACCCCGTTGGCGTGCTCCATGAGCACCATGGCATTGTCCTCCTCGGCGACCTTGATCCGTCCCTTGTCATCGACCGTCCGCTCCGGGGTCACGATGCTCAGCATGGCGGTAACGCTCTTCACGGGGCCGAGCAGACCGGTGAGGCTGGTGAAGTTGTAGACCCCGAGATCGGGCATCGATCCACCGAGCTTCTCGTAGAAGAAGGCCGACCAGGTGGGGCCTTCGTGTCCGTAGAAGGCGTGGGCAGCGGCGACACGTCCCAAGGCCCCGGTCCTCAACGTCCGCGCCATGAATGCGAACTGGGGGCTCTGCACCGTGATGGGTGCGCCCCAGAGCTGGACACCTTTCGCACGCGCCATCCGGAGCAGCTCCTGTCCCACACGCAGCGTGTTGGCGATGGGCTTCTCGCTCCAGACATGCTTCCCGGCCTCGATCCCGCGCCGGTTGATCTGCTCATGGACCTGCATGTCCGTGAGCACGACCAGGAACTCGAACGGCACGCCCTTCAGCATCGAATCGATATCGGGGTAGGTGTTCGCCACCTTGAAGCGTTCTCCTTGGCGCCGGGCGCGTTCGGGTCGGATATCGCACAGGCTAACAACCTCGACGAATGGGGAGCGGGTCAGCACCGGGAGGTAGGCGTTGGACACGCTGCCACAGCCGACCACACCGGTCCGGATGCGTCGGGGCGGTGCCTCGGCGGCCAGGACTTTAGAACCGAGGGTTGTGACCGCGGCTCCCGAAAGCAGGGCCGTCCGGGTGAAATCACGACGGGTTAGGCAGGGCGAAGGGGTGTTCATGGAGTCAGGTGTCGAAGGAGTGAGGAAGATCCCCGAAGATCACAAACGCCCCGGGATTACGACGAGGAAGAAAGTCCAGCTGGGGCAGTGAGTCATGGGTTTGCCTGATCAGGCTACCCCGGTTCCCCTGGTCTGCCGCAAGGATCGAACCGGGGGACTTGGAGATCTCCGGCGAGGATCCATGCCGTTGGGAAGGTCGACAAATGTCCATCAAGCCGGAGCGGATCGCCTGTCGATGCTCAACTCCAGACCATTCCTGCGGAGGATGGGCCGCCCGCGGGATCACGAACTCGTGGATCACAAACTCGTTGCGATCCGGGGACGTGCTCACTAGCTTCGCTCCGCTTCATGACCCGCGCGGGTAGCTCAATTGGATAGAGCGTCGGCCTCCGGAGCCGAAGGTTGTGGGTTCGACCCCCGCCCCGCGCACCAGTTCCCTATGGCTCCATCCTGAATGGTTTGGAGATGGCCGCATCGAATCCCAGGTCCTAGCGACCGCTTGCGATCCACAAATTGGTGTGACCGTGGACCGATCCACCCGGGTGCCTTAGGTGTGGGTTTTATTGCGGGCTCTGAATCAAGTCGACACCCGGGACCGTCAATGGACACGGCCCTGATTGTGGGGCGGGGTTGACCTACATACTGGACACGACTTCCTGACAGCCAAGCCCCCTTTTATCTCGGAATTCCGCCTTGTCCCCGTTCTCGTGCATGAGAGGTTCCGGAATGGAATCACGCAGGTTGGGATCCGGGGTTGCTGACGCCGCGATGAGATCCCCGATCCGTTGGGTGGCCGTGGGTATCCTTGCATGGATTCTCTCACTGGGCTGCCCCATGGCTGACGTCGTGCCCGGTTCGGTACCGAAGGACTGGCCGGCGAATCCCCAAAGGCATGTCGTCACCCTGAAACGGATGCCTGAGGACGAGGCGGCCCTCAAGAGGATCACGATCGCCGAGAATTCAGCTTCGGGTACCAACGCCTGGGCCAGCGGCACCCAGCTGGGAATCCGGCTGCCCTTCGCCCTGACGCGTCCGGCGATTGAGTACTATGAGGGCCTTATTCGAGGGTATCAGAAGCGGTCCTGGAAGACGTATATCGAGCCCCGAAGCCTGGTGGACTACTCGGCTGTGGTCTCGCGCCATGACGCATTCGAGCGGGATGGGAAGACCTTCCGGGACGTCGATGTCGTGGAGATGAAGCTGACCTTCCACGCGGAGTTCACCCAGGAAGGGACCCACGGGGTGCACTTCACCAAGACCCGCACCGTGGTTTTGGACCGCAAGGGGACTGTGATTGCGGTCTTTGGCGATGGGCCTACCGAGGCCCCCGTCTTTGCCATCTGATCTGCTCCGATGATGGGGAACGCTTCTGCCCGGAACCGATCGTCCCGGCTCCCGCTCAGTGCCCTTCGACGATGGATTGGGCGTGGGCCAGGGACCCAAGGTTGAACACGCGGGAGTAGCCGAGGCGCCGGAGCTGCTGGGTCGCGATACCGCTGCGCCCGCCGCTGAGGCAGTGCAGGAGCAGGACCCGATCCTTGTCCGGAGCCAGCCTGGCGACACCCTTGGAAACCTGTCCGAGCGGAATGTTGATGGCGTCCCGCACATGGCCCTCACGGAACTCCTCGGGTGTCCGGACGTCGATCACCAGCGCTCCTTCGGCGAGATGGCGACGGGCCTGGTCGGGGGAGATCTGGGTGAACCGCCGCCAGAGCAGGAAGGCGGCGACCAGTCCGATGACGACCAGGAATGGGGTCCAGTTCATGGGTGACTCAACGCACGGCCTCGACCCGGTAGAAGCGGGGCTGCCCCTCCACGCCGGGATCGATGTACTCGGTGACAGCCGCGGCAGCGCGGACCCGCCTGATCTCGATCCACTGTGAATCGGGCAGGCGGTCCTTGCGGAGGATTCGGTAGGTGGCTCCGACCACGCTGTTCCAGCGGATTGATGGGATCTGCCGGATTCCGGAGGCAAACCCGTCGAGCGGGTCCACCGGATTGGTGCCCGCCCGGTACTCGGTGAGGTTGTCGGATCCGTCCTTGTCGGGATCAGAGGCGCCGCCTGCCCGAGGATCCAGCGCCGCCTGGGCCCCGAAGTACTTCAGCCTCCACTCCCACGGGATCTCGTCATTGAAGGACGGCACCAGCACATAGTCGCGTTGGAAGGCGTCGCCGAGAGGAGTGTCGCCCTGGAAGGCCTGCACGGTCAGCTGTGTGGTGTTGGTGAGGGTGAGGGTCGGTCCCAAGACCGGGGAATTGGTGCTGACCCGGCTGCCGTCGAGGGAGTGGCGCAGTATAACCCCGATGTCGGTCATGGAGACGACCTCGAGCTGGCCGCGGAAGGTGAGGGACTGCGGGAATACGAGGAAGCGGTCGGTCGTCCGCCGAACCAGCTGAATCCCATTCAGGCTTGGGACGTACTGGGCATCCCGATCGGCATGGATCACGAGCGGGTCGCGTCGGGTGACGAAGACGTTGGTGAAACGGACGAACTGGCGTCCCTCCACCCACGGTGGCGTCTGCCAACCGCCGTTCGTGGTCGTCTTCAGGGTCCCATGGACGAGCGATCCCGAGGCAAGGGTGAAGGCGGTGTTGTAGGTGTCTCCGGGTCCTCCATGGCCATAGAGGTAGGCGTCATAGAACCCGGTGGGCAGGTTTGTGGCGGTGAGGGTGATCCGTGGCGTGCCAAAGAGGGGATACAGGTACAGCGCCATCAGGGGCTCGCTGGCACCGCTTCCCCAGGCACCGGGGGCATTTTGCACGATCAGGCCGGCCGAGCTGGATGTTCCTGAGGCGTCCAGGAGCGGTGCGATCGATCCGAAGGTCTTGTATCCCCCCTGGACGTCGTCCCGCGAGTACGGGTTCCAGAAGTCGTTCGTGGCCTCGCCATAGGCGGCAGGGCCCTGGATCGGGGCTGCTTCCGAAATTCCGAAGCGGACATTGAACAGCCCCAGCTGGGGTTCCGGAGGCTGGAAACTGCTCAGCGGGGTGATGGCCAGCTCATCCACCTGCAATTCGTCGCTCGGCTGGACGTTTCCATCGATCACGGCCCGGATGCCCACCGGTGATCCACCGGGCGTGAATGTGCCGTAGACAAATTGCCATCCAGGTCGCGCTGGAACGGACACCTGGATGTCCCCGGGGATGTCCCAGAGGTCCAGATAGACGGTGGCCTTACTGTTGGTGGGATTGGGACGTCGCACCCATCCGCTAAGGACATGCGGCACCCCCGACGGGAGTGACATGGCAGTGCCCAAGGTGAGGGCGATGCCGGGGCCGTTGAAGGTGCCCGGCACGATGACAACGCCGTTGGTGCCCCGTGCCGCCGCGGTGCCATCGATCCGGGCGGACCCGCTGCTCCCGGCGGCAAGGACCAGCTGCCAGCTGCCGTCCAGGATATAACCCGTCCGGGCGACGAGTTCGCCACGGGTGATCTCAAAGGAGCCGTCCTTCACCAGGTTCCAGGAGCCTGTCCCGGTGCGGAAGGGTTCCACCAGCGCCTGCTGGGCCCAGAGAGCTGTTGCCGAGGCGAGGGACAGGACAATTCCTGCGAGGATTCGATGGACCCGGTGCCAGCTGGACGAGTTGAGCATGGGACAGAGCCTGTCCGTGGGGAGGACCTCCTTCAACAGGCACTTTCGGACGACGAAGACGTCCCCATCCCAAAGGTTCCGAGGTCGTGCCCATGTCGAACAACTCCCAGGAAACCTCTGCGGGAGGACGGTGTCGGGCCCCTGTATTCGTCTTTTGCCGGAAAGGGGGTCGACCCTATCCTCGCGCTGTGAACGCCGTCCTTGAAGCGCCGCAGACGACTGGTCCCAGTCCCTCCCGGGATGTCTCCGATCCCCTTTCCAGGGAGATTCTTGAGCTGAAGCGCCGCCACAACGCCGTGATCCTGGCCCACAACTACCAGATCTCGGAGATTCAGGACGTCGCCGACTACGTTGGGGATTCGCTGGGGCTGTCTCAACAGGCGGCGAGGACCCCGGCCGAGGTGATCGTGTTCTGCGGGGTGCACTTCATGGCCGAGACAGCGAAGATCCTCAATCCCCAGAAACTGGTCCTGCTGCCCGACAAGGACGCGGGCTGCTCGCTGGAGGAAAGCTGTCCGGCCGACAGGCTTGCGGCCCTGCAGAGGACCAACCCGAATTTCTACACGATTGCCTACATCAACTGCAGCGCTGCCGTGAAGGCGATCAGCGACGTCATCTGCACCAGTGGCAATGCCCGGAAGATCGTCGAGAACGCGCCGAAGGACCGTGACCTGTTGTTCGTCCCCGACGAGAACCTCGGGGCCTGGGTGACTGAACAGACCGGGCGGCCAATGACCCTGTGGAAGGGCAACTGTTATGTGCATGTCGAGTGGACCCACAACGCGATCCAGCGGATCCGTCGGGAGCACCCCGGTGCCCCAGTGGTCGCCCACCCCGAGTGCACGAAGGCGGTCCGGATGCTGGCAGACGAGGTCTGCTCCACCGAGAAGATGGTGCACTACTGCCGTCAGAACCCGGCCAAGGCCTTTGTGATCGCCACCGAGGCGGGCATGCTCCACCGGTTGCGTCGGGAATGTCCCGACAAGGTCTTCATCCCGGCACCCACGGATCGGTGTGCGTGCAACGAGTGCCGGTTCATGAAAATGAACACGCTGGAGAAGCTGAGGGATTGTCTCCGGGACCGGACGCCGGAGGTCCTTTTGCCGGCCGACATCCTCGAGAAAGCCCGGTTGCCGATAGAGCGGATGCTGGAGATCTCAGCACGACCCTGAACGGGGCTTCCTGTCCATCTGTCGGGATCTGGATTTCGGGTGTCCTCGACCAAGGTCTTGATGCTTGGGAGGTGGTGTCCCAACCTGACTCGTATCCCATGCAAGCTTTCCTGATCGGTGCCGTGGTGTTGGTGTCCGGGACCCTGCTGGGTTCGGAACCGAGGTTCCGTCCCGTCAATATCGACACCAACATCGCCATCGGATACGGCCTCGCCATCGCAGATGTGGATGGGGACCGCCGGCAGGACATCGTCCTCTGCGACAAGAACCAGATTGCCTGGTATCGGAATCCGACCTGGAAAAAGGCCGTGATCGCTGAAAATCTGACGCCGCAGGATCACGTCTGTGTGGCAGCGGCGGACGTCGACGGCGATGGTAAGGCGGAGATCGCGGTTGGGGCCGGGTGGAATCCGGGTGACACCTTGAATTCCGGAGCCGTCTTCTACCTGGTGCCGCCGGAGGATCGGACCCAGCGATGGGATGCTGTCCAACTGCCTCACGAGCCCACCGTGCATCGGATGCGCTGGGTCCGGGACTCGGTTGGGAAGCCTGTCCTCGTGGTCGTCCCGCTGCATGGTCGTGGCAACAATCCGCAGGCTGGGGAAGGGGAGCCGGTCCGCATCCTCCAGTATCGACGCCCGGCGGACCCGAAGAGCCCTTGGATGGTATTGCCAATCACCCGCCCTGACGGGCTCGCCCTCCACAAGACCCACAACTTCGATCCGGTGCCGTCGGACGGCACCCGGCCGCAGTCTCTGGTCATCGCCGCGAAGGAGGGGGTGTTCGAGGCGGATCCAACGGGAGTCCTGCGGCTGATCGGCACCAACACCCTCGGTGGCACCGGGGAGGTCCGGCGTGGGCGTCTCCCCGCCGGTGACTTCCATGCCGCCATTGAACCCATGCATGGGAACACCCTGGCGGTCTATCGGAAGGACAGCACCGGATCTGTGCAGCGGCTGGTCCTCGATGAGTCCCTGGTGGATGGTCATGCAGTGGCGTGTGGCGATCTTCTGGGATTGGGACGGGACCAGATCGTGGTAGGGTGGCGGGCGATGAACCGACCTGGGGTTCGTGTCGGCATCCGGCTCTACGTTCCGGAGGATGCCGTCGGGACGACCTGGAAGCAGTTCCAAGTCGATGACAACACCATGGCCTGCGAGGATCTGGCTTTGGCGGATCTCGACGGGGACGGGCGTCTCGACATCGTCGGAGCGGGCCGGGCGACCCGGAATGTCGTGGTTTGGTTCAACGAGATCGGCCGTTGAACCCGAGGGTGTGGGCTGGTGAATAGTGGCCCTTCACCGATGGGTTTGATGTGCACCATCCGGGATTCACGACGGTGCGCCCCGGGGCCAGCCGCGGAATCTCATCCTCCTCAGGCTCAACGTTTGACTTTGGAATGGGCGCTCCTCTTTACTCAACCGCGCTTGCTCCCCTGGATCCGTTCAAATGCAGGTCCGGGGGTGCCCAAACCTTTTTCCTGTGGCTGCCAAAGACGACTATCTGATCGATACGATGCTCGAGACGGGACTGCTGTCCTCCGAGCTGGTGGATGAGGGCCGTGCCGAGGCGGAGGCGAATGGGGAGGGTGTCCTCGACACCCTAGTCAAGAAGGGCTCGGTCGATCCGTCCGTGGTCACAATGGCCAAGGCCACGTACTTTGGTGTGGAGTCGGTGAATCTGGGAGACCTGCGGCTGGGTGACGACGTGATCGCGCTGATCCCGCGCCACGTGGCCCGCAAGTTCAACGTGATGCCGGTCGGCCAGAGCGACACCGGCGCCGTGATCGTCGCTCTTTGCGACCCCTCTGACATCGATTCCGTCGACGGTCTTCGGCACGCGATCGGCAAGGACGTCGAGATGCGGGTGACCAGCTCGAGCGACATCGAGTCGTCCCTCAACCGGTTCTACGGCAATGCCTCCCGCGATGACAGTGGCATCGCGAAGATGATCCAGGACATCACCGAGGGTGAGGTCGAGGTCGGCGGTCTCTCCGGGGATGTCGCGGACGACACCGAGGCGATTGATGCCGATGCCCCGATCATCAAGCTGGTGAACCAGGTGATCGTTGACGCCTTCAAAAAGAGGGCGTCCGACATCCATCTCGAGCCTCTGGGCAAGCGGTTCCGGCTCCGGTTCCGCATCGATGGCGTCTGTGTCGAGCAGCCCGACCTCCCCAAGCGTCTCCAGGCGCCGATCGTCGCCCGCCTGAAGATCCAGTCCGGGATGAGCATTGCGGAGAAGCGGATCCCGCAGGACGGTCGTATCAACACGAACGTCGGTGGCAAGACGATCGATCTTCGCGTCAATTCCATCCCTACGCAGCATGGAGAGTCGATCTGCATGCGTATTCTGGACAAGTCCGGTCTGCGCCTCGGGCTTGCCGAGTTGGGTTTCTTCGCGGATGACCAAGGCACCTTCGAGCGGCTCATCGGCCTTCCCGACGGCATTCTGCTTGTGACCGGCCCGACAGGTTCCGGCAAGACGACGACGCTGTACTCCTGCCTCAACTACATCAATCGCCCGGACCGCAAGATCATCACGGTCGAAGACCCGGTCGAGTACATGCTGGCCGGCATCAACCAGGTGCAGGTCAACGAGCACATTGGCTTCACCTTCGCCAACGCCCTGCGGTCGATGCTTCGTCAGTCCCCGAACGTGATCATGCTGGGAGAAATTCGCGATCTCGAGACAGCCTCGATCGCGATCAATGCCTCGCTGACCGGTCACCTGGTCTTCTCGACGCTTCACACGAACGATGCGCCCAGCGCGGTGACCCGTCTGATCGACATCGGGGTGAAGCCCTTCCTTGTGGCGTCTTCAGCCCGGTGCTTCATGGCCCAGCGTCTGGTCCGCAAGATCTGCAAGAACTGTGGGGCACCGCATACGCTGACCGAGAAGGAGATCCAGCCGCTCAACATCACGCCGGAGCAGCTGCAACAGGCCACGGCCCGGAAGGGGAGGGGTTGCTCCGAGTGCAACAAGACGGGGCACCGCGGACGTTTTGGAATCTTCGAGATCTTCCTCGTCCAGGATGAGGTCCGGCGCCTGATCTTCGAGAAGGTTCCGTCCAACGTCCTCCGCCGCAAGGCGCTGGACCTGGGGATGCGGACCCTCCGGGAGGATGGCACCCGAAAGGTCTTGGCAGGTCTCACCACGTCGGAGGAGGTGGTCCGGGCCACGGTGAGCGAGCACTGACACGACGATGGCAACGCACCTGCTAGCGCGATAACCGCAGACCAACCCGTTTTCAAAGGATTCTTCGCATGTCCTACCAAATGTCCGACCTGTTGCAGTTGATGGTGTCCGAGGGCGCCGCCGATCTGCACATCCGCGTGGGGATCCCTCCGGTGATCCGTCTTCACGGCATCCTTCACCGGGTTGATGGTCCTCCGCTCAAGCCCGAGGACACCGAGGAGCTGATGCGCTCCATCACCTCAGAGGATCACATCCAGCAGATCCGTGAGAAGGGGGGCGCGGACTTCGCACTCGCCTTCGGTGAGATGGCCCGGTTCCGGGTCTCGGCCTTCAAGGAGAAGGGCAACTTCGCCCTCGTTCTCCGGCAGATCCCCAGCAAGCTCCTCACGATGGAGCAGATTGGCATCCCGCCGAGCGTCAAGGAGCTGCTCTGGAAGCCCCGCGGACTGATCCTTGTGACCGGCCCGACCGGATCG
>SXGQ01024112.1_pt1 | contig 47372 bp, 35 predicted proteins | sample 3178371 | NCBI WGS metagenome assembly SXGQ01 (sample SAMN11356859, study PRJNA531348) | freshwater metagenome | isolation source: freshwater sample F1-20 | place: China: Fuxian Lake, Yuxi | collected 2017-12-25 | reverse complement strand
TCCGCACGCTCCTGCTGACGTTCTTCTACCGCCAGATGCACCAGCTCGTCGCCGCCGGCCATGTCTACGTGGCGCAGCCGCCGCTCTTCCGGGTGCGGAGCAAGAAGCAGGTCTACTACATCCAGACCGAGGACGAGATGAAGACCCAGCTCCTCGACCAGGGGCTCGGCGAGGGGGTGTTTCTCCCCGGTGATGGCCGGGAGATCGCCGGGGAGGAGATGCAGAGGCTCTGCCGCACCCTCTCCGGACTGGAGGACGCGCTGGTCGCCCTCGAGCGCCGCGGGGTGAGCCTCCGCGATCATGCCGCGCGCCGCGATCCCGCCACCGGCCGGTTGCCGATGTACCACGTCTACTATGGGGGCGAGGAGCATTGGTTCGCCAGCCGCGACCAGCTCCAGGCGTTCGTCACGGGAAAGGAAAAGGCGGCCGGCGGCGAGCTGGAGGTGGGGCGCGCACCCGATGCTGCCGGCGCGGCCCACTCGGCCGCCGACCAGCTCGTGATTGTCGATCTCCACGAGGTGCGGAGCATCAACACCGCGCTGGCCGACCTGGCGGCGAGCGGCTTCGGCATCGACGCGCTCCTCCCCCAGGACCGCACCGGCACCGAGGAACCGCGCTACACGCTCCGCCGCGGCGACAACGCCATCGGCCTGGGGGATCTCCGCAGCCTGTTGTCGGCCGTGCGCCGCGCCGGGGAGAAGGGGTTGTCGATCACCCGCTTCAAGGGTCTCGGCGAGATGAATGCCGAGGAGCTCCGCGACACGACGCTCGATCCCGCCAACCGGACACTTCTCCGCGTGACGATGACCGATGCCGCCGCCGCCGACGACCTGTTCCGGGTGCTGATGGGTGAGAAGGTCGAGCCGCGCCGCGACTTCATCGAGAAGCACGCCCTCGACGTCAAGAACCTCGATGTCTGATCGTCACCCCCTTGCTCCGGGTCCCATGCGCATCCTGCCCCGGCTCTCGTTCGGCGTCGGTGACCGCTTCGCCCACCAGGCGGAGGCCCAGCTGGCCGCTTTCGAGGCCCTCGCGGCCGAAGGGGTCGTGGTGGCGCCGGTGTGGAACAAGTCGAACCGCGAGCACACCTTCCTCGGTACGGAGCCGGAGAGCGTGCGCGCGGCGGCTGCGGCCGCCGTGGCGGCCCGTGGCTGGCGCCATCCGTGGTTCGTCGATGCCGACCACATCCGCCTCGACACCGTCGATCGCTTCCTCGCGGCGAGCGATTTCTTCACCATCGACGTCGCCGACTCCATCGGGCGGCGGGCCGACGCGGCCGGGATCGACCGGTTCCTCGCCCGGCACCCGGAGCTCTGCGGACCGGTGGTCGTGCCGGGCATCGCCGCGGCGCTCGACCTCGATCGGGAGCGCAGCGCGGCGATCGCGGGGACGTTCCTCGAAGCCTGCCTTGAGGCCGGGGCGATCCACCGCCGCATCCACGCCGAAAAAGGGGACGACGCCGTCATCGAGGTGAGCATGGACGAGACGGCGACGCCGCAGACGCCGCCGGAACTGCTCGTGATCCTCGCGCTTCTTTCCGATGCCGGGGTCCCCCTGCAGACGATCGCCCCCAAGTTCACCGGCCGGTTCAACAAGGGGGTGGATTACGTCGGCGACGTCGCGGCCTTCGAGCGCGAATTCTCCGCCGACGTGGCCGTGCTCGCCCATGCGTCGTCACGCTACGGCCTGCCGACGAACCTCAAGCTCTCGGTCCATTCCGGCAGCGACAAGTTCACCCTCTATCCCGTCATCCGTCGCGTGCTCGCCGCCACCGGCGCCGGTGTCCACCTCAAGACCGCCGGCACGACCTGGCTGGAGGAGATCATCGGGCTCGCCGAGGCCGGCGGCGACGGCCTGCTGCTGGCGCGGGAGATCTACGGCTACGCCCTCGACCATGTCGACGAACTCTGCGCGCCCTACGCTGCCGTGATCGACATCGACCGCCGGGCGCTGCCGAGGGCGGCGCAGGTGGCGGGGTGGAGCGGGCCGCGATTGGCCGCCGCGGTGCGCCACGTGCCCGGTTGCCCCGACTTCAATCCCCACGTGCGGCAGCTGCTCCATGTGTCGTTCAAGGTGGCAGGCGCCCAGGGGCGCCGCTACACCGACCTGCTGGTGGCCAACCGGGCGATCGTCGCCCGCGAGGTGACCACCAACATCCTCGAGCGGCATCTGCGGCCGCTGTTCGTCGGTTGAGTCCGTGCCATGCCGTTGTCCAGCGCCCTGACGATCTGCCTGGTGGAGGAGGCGCGTGGCGGGCCGTTCGTGCTCCATCCGCCGCCGACCGCCGCGGGGCTGGAAGCGGCGGTGCGGACGGCAGCCGAGTTGGGCTACGACGGCGTCGAGGTGTTTCCCCCGTCGCCGTCCGCGGCCGACTGGCCGGCGGCGGAACTGACCCGTCTGACCGGCAGCCACGGCGTGCGACTGGCCGCCATCGGCACCGGGGCGGGCTGGGTGCGCCACCGAGTCCATCTCTGCCATCCCGATGCCGCGGTGCGCCGCGCCGCCGAGGATTTCATTCTCGGGATCGTCGATCTGGCCGGTGGCGCCGGCGCCCCGGCGATCATCGGCTCATTGCAGGGATCGAGCGGCCCCGACGTACCGCGCGGTGCGGCGCTCGACCATCTCGCGGCGGCGCTCGGGCGGCTCGCGGCGCGGGCACGGACCCATGGGCAGGTGCTCCTCTACGAGCCGCTCAACCGCTACGAGACCAACCTCTTCAACCGGCAGGCCGAGGCGGCGGCGTTTCTCGCCGACCACACGCTCGACGACGTGCGGCTGCTCTGCGATCTGTTCCACATGAACATCGAGGAGGAGGATCCCGCCGCGGCGCTCCGCTCCTGCGGGAGCCGGGTCGGGCACGTGCACTTCGCCGATTCCAATCGCCGGGCGGTCGGGCTGGGGCACACGGCACTCGAGCCGGTCGTTGCCGCGCTCCGGGCGATCGGCTACGACGGCTTCCTCTCCGCCGAGGTGCTTCCCCTGCCGACACCGCTCGATGCCGCGCGCCGGACGATCGAAAGCTACCGGCGCCTCGTTGCCGGATGAACCCCGCGCTCAGGGAGCCAGCCATGCTCGACACCCCGCTTCTCCACCCCGACATCCTCCGCATCCTCGCCCGCGCCGGGCACCATTCCAAGGTGCTGATCGCCGACGGCAACTACCCCGCCGAAAACAAGCGTGGCCCGCGCGCGGAACTGGTGTCGCTGCAGCTGTCGCCGGGGATCCCCACGGTGGCGCAGGTGCTCGCCGCGGTGCTGGGGACGGTGCGGGTCGACGAGGTGTTCACGATGGGGATCGACCGCAGCGATTCCTACGCCGCCGCGACCCCGGGTGATCCGCCGGTCTGGGCCGAGTACCGCCGGATCCTCGCCGCGGCCGGGACCCCGGTGGAATTGCGGCCGATCCTCAAGTGGGATTTCTACGAGGCGGTCGCCTCCGCCGACCACGTGCTCACGATCCAGACCGCGGAGACGATGCCCTGGGCCAACCTCCTCCTCTCGCTCGGCTGCCGCACGTTCTGACACCATCCCCCCCTCAGCGCCACCATGCAGACCCGCCCCCTCGGCCGCACCGGCCTCGACGTGCCGATCCTCGCCTTCGGCGCCAGTTCGCTCGGCGCCGAGTTCCGTCGGGTCACCCTCGACGAGACCCTGGCGAGCGTGCGCGCCGCCCTCGACTGCGGGCTCACGCTCATCGACACCAGCCCGTTCTACGGCCGGGGGATGAGCGAGGTGCTCCTCGGGATCGCGCTCGAGGGGGTGCCGCGCGACGCCTACCTGCTGTGCACGAAGCTGGGGCGCTACGACCTCGGCCACTTCGACTTCTCCGCCCGGCGGGTGGCGGAGAGCATCGACGTGTCGCTGCACCGGCTGCGGACCGACCATCTCGACATCGTCCTCTGCCACGACATCGAGTTCGTACCGATGCAGCAGATCGTCGATGAAACACTGCCGGCCCTGCGGCGGCTCCGCGCAGCCGGCAAGGTGCGGTTCATCGGTTTCAGCGGGTATCCGCAGCGGATTTTCCGCTTCGTCTGCGATCAGGCCGACGTCGATTGCGTGCTCAGCTACAACCAGTACACGCTGCAGAACACCCGGTTCGCGACCGAGACACTCCCCTGGCTCTCGGCCCGTGGCATCGGCGCGATGAACGCGGGGCCGTTCTCCGCCCGGCTGCTCACCGATGCCGCCCTGCCGGCGTGGCTCAAGGAGCCGGAGAGCGTCAAGGCGGCGGCGCGGCAGGCGTCGGCGCTGTGCCGCGCGCGGGGGACGCCGATCGCCAAGCTGGCGCTGCAGTTCTCCCTGGCCAATCCGGCGATCGCCACGACGATCGCCGGCAGCGCCAATCCCGCCAATGTCCGCGCCTGGGCCGAGTGGGCGGCCGAGCCGCTCGACGACGTGTTGCTCCGCGACGTGCAGGCGATCTTCGCCCCCGTGCGCGACGTCGGCCACGTCGAGGGCCTGCCGGAGAACAACTGACCGATGCGGATCGACGCCCATCAGCATTTCTGGCGGTACGTGCCGGCCGAGTATCCCTGGATCGACAGCGGGATGGAGCGGCTGGGGCGCGATCACCTGCCCGCCGATCTCGCCCCGCTCCTTGCCGCGGCACGGATCGACGGCACGGTGGCGGTGCAGGCGCGACAATCGCTCGCCGAGACGCGCTGGCTGCTCGATCTCGCCGACGGTGACCCCCTGATCCGTGGGGTCGTCGGCTGGGTCGATCTGCGGAGCCCCGCGGTCGGCGCCGATCTGGCTGCCCTCGCCGGCCGGCCGAAGCTCGTCGGCATCCGCCATGTCGTGCAGGACGAGCCCGACCCGGGCTTCCTCGGCGGTGCGGCGTTCGTCCGCGGCGTCGGCCAACTCGCCCGCCACGGTCTGGCCTACGATCTCCTGCTCTACCCACCCCAGCTCCCGGCGGCGGGGGAACTCGTCGCCCGGTTCCCCGAGCAGCGCTTCATCCTCGACCACCTCGCCAAGCCGTGCGTCAAGGCTGGCGAGATCGAACCGTGGCGCCGCGACATCACGGCTCTGGCGCGCCACCCCCACTGCGCGTGCAAGCTCTCGGGTCTCGTCACCGAGGCGTCCTGGCGCGGGTGGACCCGGGCGCAGTTCACACCGTATCTGGAGGTCGTTCTCGACGTCTTCAGCCCCGATCGGCTGCTGTTCGGCAGCGATTGGCCGGTCTGCACGCTCGCGGCGGAGTATGCCGACGTCGTGGGGATTATCGAGGACTTCATCACCCGCCTCGGCGCTCGGGAGCGGGCGGCGGTGATGGGGGACAATGCGGTGGCGTTGTACCGCCTGCCGCAGGAACCACCCGGGCAACGCACGGAGGGGACGTGATGGAGGCGCTGATCCTCGAGGAGCCGCGGCGCTGGCGCTATGCCGATGTGCCGGAGCCGGTCGGGCCGGCGGCGGGCGAGGCGCTGGTGCGCGTCCGCGCCGTGGGGATCTGCGGCACCGACTTCGGGGGCTACCTGGGGAAGATGCCCTTCTTCAGCTATCCGCGCATCCCCGGCCATGAACTGGGAGTCGAGGTGGTGGCGGTCGGCACGGGGGTGACCGCCGTGCGCCCCGGCGACCGCTGCTGCGTCGAACCGTACATCAACTGCCAGGCATGCTTCTCCTGCCAGCGGGGGCTGACCAACTGCTGCGCGCATCACCAGACGCTCGGCGTGCACTGCGACGGCGGCCTCCGGCCACTGTTCACCCTGCCGGCGCGGAAGCTCCATCTTTCGCCGCGGCTGCCGCACGAGCAGAACGCGCTGGTCGAGACGCTGGCGATCGGCTGCCATGCCATCGACCGCGCCCGGGCGACGGCCGGCGAGACGGTGCTGGTGATCGGGGCGGGGCCGATCGGCCTGTCGGCGCTCGAGTTCGCCCGGCTGGCGGGGTGCCGGGTGATCGTCATGGACACCGCCGCCGCCCGGCTCGCCTTCGTGCGGGAACGGATGGGGGTGGCCGACACGCTCCTGGCGACCGGCGGCGAGGCCGATGTCGCGGCGCTCGAGACGCTCACCGAAGGGCGCCTCTGCGAGATCGTGGTCGATGCCACCGGGAGCCATGCGAGCATGGCCGCCGCCCTGGGCTTGTGCAGTTTCGGGGGGCGGCTGGTCTACGTGGGGATCACGCAGGCGGAGATCACCTTTCCCCACGCGCCGATCCTCCACCGCCGTGAGCTTTCCATCCTCGCCAGCCGCAATGCCCTGTCACGCGACTTCAGCCGCATCATCGCGCTGCTCGAAGAGCAGCGCATCGACACCGGCCCGTGGATCTCGCATCGCCTTCCGTTCGCGGGCGTGGCTGCCGCGTTCGACGCGCTGCTCGCGCCGGGAACGGGGCTCGTCAAGGCGGTGGTGGAGATGCCGGCCTGAGCGGTACGCGGCCGCGGGCCGGTCCGCCATGCCGCCGGCTTGCGGCCCGGCATGGCGGCAGGGTTGAATACGCCCGCTTCCCTCCCTTCACAGGATCCATCCATGGCCAAGAAGACGGTCGCCGACATCGATCCCCGGGGCAAGGCGGTGCTCGTGCGGGTCGATTTCAACGTGCCCCAGGACGACATCGGGGCGATCACCGATGACCGGCGGATCCGCATGGCCCTGCCGACGATCCGCTCGATCCTCGACCGCGGCGGCCGGGCGATCCTCATGAGCCACCTCGGCCGACCAGCCGGCAAGGGGCCGGAGCCGGCCTATTCGTTGGCGCCGGTGGCGAAGCGGCTCGGCGAACTGCTCGGGCGGCCCGTCGTCCTTGCCGGCGACACCGGCGGCTCCGATTCACAGGCCAAGGCACGGGCGCTCGCTGCCGGCGAGGTGCTGTTGCTCGAAAACGTGCGCTTCAACAAGGGGGAAAAGAAGGGGGACGACGCCGGCTACGTCGCCGGCCTCGCCGGCCTCGCCGATGCCTACGTCAACGATGCCTTCGGCACCTGCCACCGCACCGAGGCGAGCATGCACGCCGTGCCGGTGGCGATGAAGCAGGCGGGCCGGCCGGCGGTGGTGGGCTTCCTCGTCGAGAAGGAGGTCCGCTACCTCGCCGACGCCATCGCCCAGCCGCGCCGGCCGTTCGTGGCAATCCTCGGCGGCAAGAAGGTCTCCGACAAGATCGCCGTGATCACCAATCTCCTTTCCGTCTGCGATCACGTGCTGATCGGCGGGGCGATGGCCTACACCTTCTCACTCGCCCAGGGGGGGAGTGTCGGCAAGTCGCTCGTCGAACCCGACCGGCTGGAACTGGCCCGCGAGCTGATCGCCACGGCCGGCGACAAGCTGGTCCTGCCCGTCGACACCCACTGCGCCGACGATTTTTCCTCCGCCGCGACCAAGCGCGTCGTGGCGGCGGGGCAGATCCCCGCCGGCTTCGAGGGGCTCGACATCGGTCCCGAGACCGCGCGGCGCTACGCGGTGATCATCGCCGCCGCCGGCACCGTGGTCTGGAACGGTCCGATGGGGGTCTTCGAGATGCCGCCTTTCGATGCCGGAACGAAGGCGGTCGCCGACGCCGTGGCCGCGGCGACGGCCAAGGGGGCGGTGACGATCATCGGCGGCGGCGATTCGGCCGCTGCGGTGGAGCAGCTCGGCTACGCCGACCGGGTGAGCCATGTTTCCACCGGCGGCGGCGCGTCGCTGGAGATGCTCGAGGGAAAGGCCTTCGCGACCGTGGCCGTGCTCGACGACGCCTGAGCATCGGTCGATCGGTGAAGCGGCGGCCGGAGGGGTCGGAAAACCACGGAGGCCGTGGCAACGCTTGGTTGCCACGGCCTCTCGGGTTCGAACGGATTCGCGGTCTGCGAACGGGAAGAGCACTGCGAGACTGACGCGGATCGGGGTCGGCCGAGGCCGTTCCCTTTCATGGATCCTGGTCAACGCAAAAGGGTTTGGTACCTCCGTCGGGACGCGATCTGTTCGCAGCCATCCGGCTCGCGCCGGTGGTTGCGTGGTCGGAGGTGGGCGGCTGGGCCGCACCACCCCGACGCCCATAGGTTTCGGCGCGGGGCGGGACCCCGCTCCAACCTGTTTCCGTTTGCACCTCACAACCGGAACCATCCTCCTTCGGCAGCGCTTCCGGCATCGACCGCGGGTATGCTGCCGCGGCCGCCGTCGCTGCCCGACGGCGCGGGAAGGGTGAACCATGATCAAGGCAGTGATCGACTCGGTGATCGTCGCTCGGCTCCGGTCCGAGGGCCACGCCAGGGAGCGTCGCGCTGGCCGGCGGCTGTCTGGCCGGTGCCCGCCGGCAGCCTGCCTGCTGCTGGCGACCTGGTCGGTGATCGCCGCCGCCGCACCGCCGCCGGCGATCGATCCCGGGTTGGGGAGCGGGGCGGTGCGGCTGCGCGAATTCGTCTGCCCACGTGGCTTCCCGACCAAGTCGTGCCACGCCAGCACGATCGTCGAGGCGACCGGCGGCGGGTTGGTGGCCGCCTGGTTCGGCGGCACCGACGAAGGGGAGCCCGACGTGGGCATCTGGCTGTCGCGTCACGGCACGGGTGGCTGGAGTGTCGCCGAGGAGGTGATCGATGGCGTGCAGCCGGACGGCAGTCGCCATCCCTGCTGGAACCCCGTCCTCTTCCAGTCGCCGGGAGGACCGCTCCTCCTCTATGCCAAGGTGGGCCCCTCACCCCGGGACTGGTGGGGTGTGGTCCGTGAGAGCGGCGACGGTGGCCGGACGTGGGGGCCGCTCCGTCGGCTCGGCGACGGGATCATCGGTCCGGTGAAGAACAAGCCGCTGGCACTCGGCGGCGGGGTGGTGCTGGCGGGCAGCAGCAGCGAGGACGACGGGTGGCGCGTCCATTTCGAGCGGTCAACCGACGGGGGACGGAGCTTCAGCCGTGGCCCGGCGGTCAACGACGGTCGCGAGGTGATGGCGATCCAGCCGAGTCTGCTGCTCATCGGCGGCGGGCGCCTGTTGGCGGTGGGGAGGACGCGCAACGGCCGAATGTTCGAGGTCGAGTCGGCGGATGCCGGGCTCACCTGGTCGCCGCTGGCGCTCGGCACGGCGCCCAATCCCAACGCCGGCACCGACGCTCTCTCGCTCGCCGACGGGCGCCACCTCTTGGTGTCGAATCCGGTGGAACAGGGACGGTCGCCGCTCGTTGTCGGGATCAGCCGCGATGGCCGGCGGTGGACGGATGCCGTAGCGCTGGAGACGCGGCCGGGGGAGTATTCCTATCCGGCCGTGATCCAGGCGGCCGACGGGTCGGTGCACGTGTCCTACACCTACCAGCGCGAGGCGATCGTCCGCGTCGTCCTCGATCCGTCGGCGTTGGGAGCCGCCACGAAGTGAAGGCGGTCATGCGGCAGGTGACGCACGCGCCGCACGGTCACCTGCTCACAAACGTTGCGGTCTGGTCGGGCGACTCGCGCTGGGTGGTCTACGATGCCCGCAGCGACCCGGCCGGCAGCCTCTTCGACGGCACCGTGATCGAACGCGTCGACGTGGAGAGCGGCCGCGTGGAACGGCTGTTCACGGCGGCGCACGGGGCCTGCTGCGGCGTCGTCACCACGAGCCCGGTCGACGACCGGGTGGTGTTCATTCTCGGGCCCGAGCGGCCCACCCCCGACTGGTCGTACGGCCCGGCGCGGCGCCAGGGAGCGATCGTCCGGGCGGGGGCCCCCGGCGCCTGGGAGCCGCTCGATGCCCGCGATCTCGTCTCCCCGTTCACGCCCGGGGCCCTGCGCGGCGGTTCCCACGTGCATGTCTTCGCCCCTGACGCCCGGCTCGTGAGCTTCACCTACGAGGATGCGGTTCTCCCCGCCGTGGCGCGGCCGGGCACGGACGGCAACCTCCGCGCCGTCGGGGTGAGCATCCCGGGGGTGCCGGTGAAAGTGCCGGCGGCCCATCCCCGTAACCACTCGGGGAGCGCCTCGAGCGTGCTGGTGACGGCGCTCGACGACGACCCGGCACCGGGCAGCGACCGGATCGTGCGCGCCTTCGAGGAGGGCTGGGTCGGAGACCACGGCTACCGCCGCGCCGACGGTTCATGGCAACGCCACGCCCTTGCCTTCCAGGGGCACGTGCGGACGGCCTCCGGTGCGACGATCGCCGAGGCCTTCATCGTCGATCTGCCTGAGGACCCCCGCGCACTGTTGGTGCCGGGCGACGGCCCGCTGGCGGGCACGGCCACCACCCGTCCCCGGCCGCCCCGCGGAGTCTCCCAGCGGCGTCTCACGTTCACGGCCGACCGGCCCCATCCCGGCATCCAGGGCCCGCGTCACTGGCTGCGTTCGAGCCCCGACGGCACCCGGATCGCCCTCCTCATGCGCGACGAGGGGGGCGTGGTGCAAATGTGGACGGTGTCTCCCGCGGGGGACGTCCGGCAACTGACGCGGTCCCCCTTCCCGATCGCCAGTGCGTTCACCTGGAGCCCCGCCGGCGACGCGCTGGCCTGCGTGGCCGACGGCAGCGTCTGCCTGGTGGATGCCGCCGACGGGCACGTGCGCCGCCTCACGCCACCGGTTCACGACGCCACGGCGCCGCGCCCCGAGGCCTGCGTCTTCTCGCCGGACGGGAAGCGGATCGCCTGCCTGCGGACCGTGCCCACGCCGCTGCCCGGTGGCGGGCAGCGCGACTGCAACCAGGTTTTCGTCGTCGCGCTTCCCTGACGACAATCGGCGCGGATCGCGGCCGGCCACACGGGCGGCGGCCGGAGAGAGCCTCACCACCTCAGTCGCCTCCGAGGAAGGCGAACAGGTCGTGGACCTCGGCGGTCGAGAGGCCGTCGAGGAGTCCTTCGGGCATGAGCGATACGCCCGTGTCACGCACCTCGTCGATGTCGTCGGCGGCGATCGTCTCCGTCGCCGCCGTGGTGCGCAGCACGATTCCCTCGCGCGTGCGGCGGAGGAGGAGGCCGGCGAGCACCCGGCCGTCGGCGAGGATCACCTGCCGGAGGCGGTAGTCGGGGGAGACGACGGCACTGGGGGTGACGATGGCGGCGAGCAGGTAGTCGGGATCACGGCGGCCCGAGCCGGTGAGATCCGGCCCGAGCGTCCCCCCTTCCCCATGGAGGCGGTGGCAGGCGGCGCAGCGCCGCTCCCAGATCACCCGGCCGGCGACCGGATCGGTGGGCGCGGGCACCGCGGTGAGCCTCGATCGCCAGGCGTCGATCGAGCGGCGGTCAGCGCCGGGGGGGTGCGACGCGGCAAGGGAGTCGAAGCGGCGCTCGAGTGCGGCGTCGCGGAAGGCCCGCACCTGGCGCAGCAGATCGGGCCCGAGGTCGGTGGGTGGGATCGAGCCCTGTTCCACCGCCGCGGCGAGGGTGGCGGCCCACTCACGGCGCGACACGAGGGCCTGCAGGGCGCTGGCACGCAGCACCGTGTCGAACCGCGCGAGCGCCGCCACGATCCGTTCGGCCCCCGCCGGCTCGCCGGCGACCGCCAGACCGCGCAGTCCCGCCTGCTCGAGGCCCGCCACCTCGAGCAGCGCGCCGCTCACCGCGGCCAGGCCCGCACCGCGGACGTCGGCGAGCGCGTCGAGCGCTGCCGCACGGCGCGCGACGGGGAGCGCGGGATCGAGTGCGAGCGTGGCGAGGGTTTCGCTCGCGCCAGGCCGATCGAGCACGGCGTCGAGCGCGACGACCCGGTCGGCGCGGAGCGCGTCTTCCTCAGGCATGGCGCGTGCCGCCGTGCGGAGACGGTCCCATCCCGGCGGTGGCGCCACGTGCCGCCGGCCCTGCCAGCCCGCCTGCAGGCCGGCGAGGCAGTCGTCGATGTCGGCCGTTCCGCCACCGGCTGCCGCCTCGAGGAGTGCCACCAGTGTGCCTGCCGCATCGTCGGCCGTCGCCCGGCGGATGAGGTTGCGGCGCAGCCCCGACCAACGGCGCAGCCCCGACCAACGGGCCTGGCTCTCCGCTGGCGCCGCGGCTGCCCCCCAGACGGCCACCGTGCCGCCCGGATCGGCTGGGATCGCGGGGAGGATGCCGAACCAGATCATCGCCCCGAGGTCGTGGTGATCGCCGCCGAGCGGCCCGGCGGGCAGCACGTTGTCTTTCGTTGCCGGGAGGGCGGCGACACTGGCCGGGTCCTCGAGGTGGCCGACGAGCGCCGCCGCGAGCGCCGCCCGGTCGCGGAGAGGGAGCCGCTGGAGCACCGTGGCGAGGGTGAGACGGACTTCGGGATCGCGTTCGGCCACCGCCAGGTTCACCAGCCGTTCGAGCACCACCGGCGCCGGCGCGGCGCTGCGCTGCGGCTGGGCACCGGTGGCGAAGTCAAGCGGCCACTCGTCGGTGAGCAGACGGATCGCCCAGACGCGGATCGCCGGTTCGGCATCGTCGAGGAGCGGCAGGATGCGGCCGATGGGGAGGGGGGCACCCGCCCACAGCCCCCACAGCCCGCGGAGCCGGAGCGTGACTGTCGGTCCGTCGGCGAGGAGCCTGGTGAGTGCCGGCTGGACCGCCGCCAGCGCTGCCTGCTCGTCGGCAGCGGTGCGTGCCCTGCGGTCGGCGAGGATCCGCAGGGCCATCCGCGCCTGCCAGCGATCGGCGCTGAGCCTTGCGACCAGGTCGGCCGTCGGCAGGGCCGCGAGATCGCCGGTCGGCGGCGGTGCGGGGGCCGTTCCGAGCCCGACCCTGTAGACCCGGCCGCTGGTGCGGTGGACGCCGGTCGCCTCGTGGCACTCGCCGGTGTCGCTCCAGTCGAGGACAGCCAGGGCGCGCCCGGGAAGTTCGACGATGTCCGTGCCGCGGAAGAACGGATCACCGAAGATCGCCAGATCGTCCTCGTGGCGGCCGACGATCCCCTGCGGCGTGTGGTCGAGCCGGTCGACGTTGACGCGCCGGCCGTGGAGGTTGAGGGTCAGGAGCCGGCCGCGGAGCTCCCCGGGCCAGCCGGGTTCGTCCGGCACGATCACGCAGCCGGCGTGCGCGTGGCCACCGCCGTGGGCATCGGCCTTGCCGTCACGCGACTCGGTCCAGTGACGGGTGTCGTCGAAATGCTGGTGGTCGGCATGCTGACCGAGCGGTTCGGTCACGAACGGATGCGGCTCCACCGTGTGGGAGCGGGCATAGTGGGCCCCGGGAAGGATCCGCCACAGATGGCCGTTGACGGTGTTGACGAAAAACCCCTCGCCGCCGTCATCCCAGTCGTGGCCCCAGGGATTGGTCGTGCCGTGGCAGATCGCCTCGAACACGCGCCGCTCCGGATGGTAGCGCCACATGCCGCCACGGAGCGGCACGCGCTCGCCAGGCGCGCTGCCCGGGGGACCGATCTCCCCCGGCGAGCTCGCGCCGCAGCGGCCGTACAGCCAGCCGTCCGGTCCCCAGGCGAGCCCGTTGGCGAACGTGTGGTGGCTGGTTGGCGAGACGGTGAATCCGTCGAGGACGGTGTCCGCCGTGGCGGTCCGCTGCCTGGCCTCCGCGCCGTCCGGCTTTTCGGGCCAGCCCGCGGGGGGGCGGTGCGCGTCGCGGATGAACAGCAGCCTTGGCGGGCAGAGGAGCCACAGGCCACCCCGACCGACCGCAACGCTCGTCAGTCCCGTGAGGCCATCGACGAGCACCGCGTGCCGCTCCGCCACCCCGTCGCCGTCGGCATCCTCGAGGAGTGTCACCCGATCGTGCCACCGGGTGTCGGTCCGCAGGGGGCGTTCGGCGTAGGTGAGGTTTTCGGCGACGAGCAACCGACCGGCGGAGTCGACCGTGGCCGCCACCGGATTGCGGATCAGCGGCTCGCTCGCCAGCAGCGTCACCCGCGCCGGGAGGCGCACGGTGATCGCGGCCCGGGCCTCCTCCGGCGCGAGCGGAGCACCGGCCCGTTCGCTGTTTTCCGGGAGCGGTTCCCCGCCGTGCGCCGGCCGGCCAGCAGCCAGCCCCAGCCCGACGGCCAGGGCAACGGCGGCCATGGCCAGCTGCGGCAGGGGTGCGCCGATCGTCCGGATGGAACCGACCGGACGAAGAGGGGTGAAAACCATGCGGCGGGATCCCGGAGCACGGGACCCCGCCGCCAGTGATGTCGGGCCGGCCGGATCAGGAGCAACCCATGCTGTTGCCGCAATTATGGCAGAGGTAGCAGTTGCCGTTGCGGACCGTGATCGCCCCGCAGCTGTCGCAGGCGGGGGCATCGATCTGGAACGTGGCGAACTGGCTCTGCCGATCGGCCGGGCTGGCGTGCGGGTCGATCCGCATCGTCACCCCCGCCCGCTCGAGGACCGCCGCATGGGCGGCACCATTGCCGGAGGAGTGGCCTGCCGTCCGGGCCGATGCATGGACGGCGGCCGTCCCAGTCGAATGGACGGCGGCCGTCCCAGTCGAATGGACGGCGGCCGTCCCAGTCGAATGGACGGCGGCCGTCCCAGTCGAATGGACGGCGGCCGTGCCGTTGGCATGCACGGCCTTCGCCGCCTCCGGCTTGGCCGCGGTCGCCCTGGACGTTCCTTGCCCGTTGGCCAGCCCGCGCGCCATCGTGGCGGCGGGCGAACGCTCCGTCTCCGTGTCCTCCCCGCTTGCCGCTGTCTCGCCGCCGCCCCCCGGCCCATGGCCGCCGCCGGGCCGATTGGCCTCGCGGTAGCCGGGGAGGAACTCGTTGCCGAGCCAGCGGAAGAGGTAATCGACGAGGCTCTTCGCCACGGGGATGTCGGGGTTCTTCGTGTATCCCCACGGCTCGAAGCGCGTGTGGGAGAACTTCCGCACGTAGACCTCCAGCGGCACACCGTACTGGAGGCTCATCGACACCGACGTGCCGAAGGCATCCATCAGGCCGCCGATCGTGCTCCCCTCCTTGGCCATGGTGATGAACAACTCGCCCGGCCGGCCGTCGTCGTAGAGGCCGACGGTGATGTAGCCCTCGTGGCCACCGACGTTGAACTTGTGGGTGATGCTCCGCCGCGTATCGGGGAGCCGCTCCCGGCGCGGTGTGGCCTTGGCTGCCGCCTTGTCGGCCGCCTTGTCACCTTCGGTGCTGGTGGACAGCGGCTGGCTTTCCTTCGATCCGTCGCGGTAGATGGCCAGTGCCTTGAGCCCCATCCGCCAGCCTTCCATGTAGGCTCCGGCGATGTCGGCCGGCGTCGTCTCCCGGGGCATGTTGACCGTCTTGGAGATCGCACCGGAGATGAATGGCTGCGCCGCGGCCATCATCTTCACGTGCGCTTCCCAGGCGATGCTGCGCACCCCGAGCCGCGGCTTGAAGGCGCAGTCGAAGACGGCGATGTGCTGCTCCTTGAGCCCCGGCGCCCCCTCGATCGTGTCCTGCTTGTCGACGTAGGCGAGGATCGCCTCGACCGCCTTGTCGTCGTAGCCGAGTGTCCGCAGGGCGAGCGGCACGGTCTGGTTGACGATCTTGAGCATGCCACCGCCGGCGAGTTGCTTGTATTTCACCAGGGCGATGTCGGGCTCGATGCCGGTCGTGTCGCAGTCCATCAGGAAACTGATCGTGCCCGTCGGGGCGAGCACGGTGGCCTGCGCGTTGCGGTAGCCGTGTTCCTGCCCCTGCTCGACCACCTGATCCCAGACCCGTCGGGCGGCGTCGCGCAGTTCGGCGGGGCAGGCCGGATCGATGCGGTCGACCGCGGCGCGGTGCATTCGCATCACGTTGAGCATCGGCTCACGGTTGGCCGCGAATCCCTCGAAGGGCCCGACAGCCCCCGACAGCTCGGCACTGGTGCGGTTGGCGGCACCGTGGAGCAGCGCCGTCAGCGCCCCGCAGAGGCCACGACCGGCTGCACTGTCGTAGGCGAGGCCGTTGGCCATCAGCAGGCTGCCGAGGTTTGAGTACCCCAGACCGAGCGGCCGGAAGAGATGGCTGTTGCGGGCAATCCGCCGCGTCGGATAGCTGGCGTGGTCGACGAGGATTTCCTGGGCGATGAAGAAGACCCGGCAGGCCGCCGCGAACCGCTCCACGTCGAAGGAGCCGTCGCCGCGGCGGAACTTCATCAGGTTGACGCTCGCCAGGTTGCAGGCGGTGTCGTCGAGGAACATGTATTCGCTGCAGGGGTTGCTGGCGTTGATCCGCCCGGAGTTGGGGCAGGTGTGCCAGCGGTTGATCGTCGTGTCGTACTGCACTCCCGGATCGCCACACTGCCAGGCGCACTCCGACATGCGGTTGAGGAGTGCCTTGGCCTTCCAGTGCGGACCGGCCTTGGTGGGATCGGTCACCCAGCGGGTCGTCCAGGTGTCGTCGCGATCGACCGCCTCCATGAAATCGTCGGTGAGACGGACGGAGAGATTGGCATTCTGGAAGAGGATCGAACTGTACGCCTCGCCGTTGAAATTGGCGTCGTAGCCCCCCTTTTCGATGAGGATCCGCGCCTTCTTCTCCTCCTTCGCCTTGCACTCGATGAATTCCATGATGTCGGGGTGGGTGACCTTGAGCGATTGCATCTTCGCCGCTCGTCTGGTCTTGCCACCGCTCTTCACGACCGCCGCCACCTGATCGTAGACCCGCATGAAGGAGAGCGGGCCGGAGGGCTTGCCTCCGCCGGCCAGTTTCTCGCGCTGGCTCCGCAGCGTGGAGAGATCGGTGCCGGTTCCCGAGCCGAACTTGAAGAGCATGGCCTCGCTGCGGGCGAGTTCCATGATGTCTTCCATGTTGTCCTGGACGCTCTGGATGAAGCACGCGCTCCCCTGCGGATACTCGTAGGGGTTGTCGGGCTGCACGACGTCGCGAGCCGATTCATCCCAACGCCAGTTGCACGGGGCGCCGGTGACACCGTAGTGGTGGAACAGGCCGACGTTGAACCACACCGGTGAGTTGAAGGCGCCGTGCTGATGGACACAGAGCCAGGCCAGATCACGGTAGAAGTGCTCGCCGTCCTGCGGGGACTGGAAGTAGCCGTCGGCGATTCCCCAGTCGGCGATCGTGCGCGCCACGCGGTGCACCAGTTGCTTCACCGACCGTTCGCGCTGTGGGGTGTGGATCTCGCCGTAGAAGTACTTGCTGACCACGACGTTGGTGGCCAACTGGCTCCAGGCGGTTGGCACTTCGCAGTCGGTCTGCTCGAAGAGCACCTTGCCATCCTCACCCTTGATGGCGGCGGTGCGCAGATCCCATTCAGTGGTGTCGAAGGGCGAGACGACGTCGGTGGGGCAGAACGTGGCCGGCACGGCCAGCGGCCGACGCGCGGGGCGCTGGCCAGTGGCTGCCGGCTGACCCGATCCGGAGGCATGCACGGTGGCCCGGCCGGTGGAAGCGGCTTCGGCGGCGGCAGATTCAAAGGCACTCATCGTGATCCTCCTACGGGCAAATGGTTCCACACCGACAAGTATACTTCAGTATAGTATCAGGGCCCAGGCCACTCCCTGGCGACCGACCCTGGCGGTCGTGCCGCACGCCAGCCTGCCGAATCACCAGTCCGCCGCCACGCCGACTGCAGCCCGATCGAACTGCGGGACTGCACCGGTGGGGGGTGGGGCCGACCCCGGAGATCCACATCCATCGGCAACCCATCCCCCAGGAAAACGTCTGTCGTGAAAGCGAGATCCGCGATGAGGCGACGCCCCAGAGGACGGGCACCCACGGCGGCACGGGCCGAGGCTCCAGCGCGTGCCCCAGCGCGGCGCCGGGGAGTGAACGGCCAGTCCGGGGTTTTCAGCAAACCCGGAGCTGTCGGCCAGACGTCGGAAACGCAGATCCTTCTGCATGCTATCGCAACATCTAGTGGAAGAGAGCCGGCAGACCACTTCATATGGTCCTAACACGGCCGGGGCGTGAATGTAGCCGCTGACCGGGGGGAGTCAAGCCGCTTTCGGAGCCAGTCGGAACCGTGGCCGCAACCGCCGTTTTGGCAGTGGTTTTCGTCGCCGCAGGGAATCACCACCCCCTCCTGGAAGGGGGTGGTCGCGGGCGGTGTGGGACGGGGCCGACACGCGGGTCCAACAGCCCGTGGCCAAAGTCCATACTTGGTCTTTGGCCACTCGAAAAGCTTCGCTTTTCACTGGAGTTGCACTCCCGGCACCTCATCCATGAGGTGCAGCAGGCTGTTTGGCCACAGCCTGCCAAGCCCCGTCCCCTCCGCACCGCGACAATGTCTCGTCGCGACAATCTCCAATCTCCCGAACTCCAATTTCCTGAATCGTCCGGATCGGCAGCCGGCGTTGGCGTCGCCGCGCGGCACACGGTAGTCGTCGTCCCTTTCCCGACACCCGGCGTGTGAGGTGGTGAAATGATCAGCACGGTGAGCACGGTCGGTTCCCATGCGGGAGCCGCTCTTCCTGCCGGCACGCGGATCCTCGTTCTCGTCGGGCACGACTACGAGGATCTCGAGTTGTGGTATCCGCGGCTGCGCCTCGAGGAGGCGGGGGCACACGTCACCGTCGCCGGACCGGCAGCGGGCCACACCTACGCGGGCAAGCACGGCTACCCCTGTTGCAGCGACGCGGCGCTTGCCGACATGGAGGTGGCCGACTTCCATGGGGTGGTGATCCCGGGCGGATGGATGCCTGATGCGCTGCGCCGCGACCGGCATGTCCTCGAGCTCGTCCATGGCTTCGATGCCGCCGGGCGACTGATCGCCGCGATCTGCCACGGCGGCTGGATCCCGGTGTCAGCCGGGGTCTACCGGGGGGTGCGGGTCACGGGCAGCCCGGGCATCAAGGACGACCTGATCAATGCCGGCGGGCTCTGGGAGGATGCCGCCGTGGTCGTCGACCGGCATCACGTCAGCAGCCGTCGGCCCGCCGACCTGCCGGCGTTCTGCCGGGGAATCCTCGCCGTCCTGGCGGGCGCTGGCAGCGTGGGGCCAGAGGCGCGATGAGACCACGCAGACCCCCAAGGAGGAGGGTGGGCAAGGATGTGGGAGCGCGGATCGGTAGAATCGCGTTGCCATGACCCGCGAACCGGTTCCCTCCTTCGACTCGCTCAAGCAGGCCATCCGCGGCCTGGGGTTGCGGTGTACCGCGGCGCGGCTGGCGGTGCTGCAGCATCTCATGGTGGCGACCGGTCCCGAGACCCATGCCGAGGTCTCGCAGGCGCTGGCCGACACCGGTTTTGACCGGGCCACGATCTACCGCAACCTCACCGAACTCACCGATGTCGGGTTGGTGTCGCGGATCGAACTCGGTGACCATGTCTGGCGATTCGAGGTCCGCCGTGTCGGTCGCGACGGCAAACGGGCGATCGACCACCCGCATTTCGTCTGCACGTCATGTGGCGAGGTGTCATGCCTCGACGACGTGAACGTCGCCATCACTCCCAAGGTGCCCGAGCGGCGCACGGAGCCGAAGGGAAAAGGCACGGAGGGGCGTGCGGGGCGGACGCGACCGGCGGACGAGCAGGCTCCCGATGCCCACCCGCGCGGCTCCGGGATCCACAGTGTGACCGACGTGCTCCTCAAGGGGCGCTGTGGGAATTGCGGCTGATGCCGTGGGGCACGGCCCTGTCCGCCATGGCCCTGCCCATGCTGCCGCCTGCCATCACGGTGCTCCTGCTGATGGTGCTGGCGGTCGGTGGTGTGGTCAGCGCGGCGCCGGCCGAGCCTCCGGCACCCGTGACCCGGCCAGCGACTGCCACGGCGGCGGTGACCGCGGAACTCGAGTCGCAGGCGGCGACCGTGCGCAGCCGCAGTGAGGCGCTGGGGATCCGTGGGGTGCTCCGTGTGGCGGTCGAGGCGGCCGGCGCCGGCCATGATCCCGCGGCGGTGGACGATGCGCTGTTCTGTGCACGGGCGATGCAGGACCTCGATCCCGACAGCCCCCACTGTGGCAACTTCCGCTGGCGGTTGGGGGACGCGGCGGTCAGCGACGAGAACGCGGTCGAGTTCGCCGTCCAGCTTTCGAGCGTGCTGGCCCTCGATCATGCAGCCGCCCTCACCCCCGCGTCGCGCGAGCGCCTCGCGGCCCTCCACCGCGACGCCCTGCCGGCGATCCGGAGGCACCGTGTGGCGCCGGGCTACACCAACATCATGCTGATGAAGATCTGGAATCTGCTCGCCCTCGGACGGCTCGGCGACGGGGCGGCGCGGCGCGAGGGGGAACAGGCGTGGCGCGAGTGGCTGGTGTTCACCCGCCAGCGCGGGATCACCGAGTCGCTCTGCCCGACCTACTACGGCGTCGATCTCGACAGCCTCGGGTTGATCGCCTCCCGGGCCGGCGACGCCACGGTGCGGGCGGAGGCCGAGGCGGTGCTGGCGTATGTCTGGACGTCGATCGCGGCGCACTGGTACGGGCCGTCGGGGCGGCTGTCCGGACCGCATGCCCGCGACACCGACTGGCTCGGCGGCCGTGGGTTGCTCGACGAGCATCTCACCGCCGCCGGGTGGATCGATCCTCTGCCCGCCACCGACACCGCCGGCTGGCTGCCCGGTGCCGATCCCACGGTGCTGACGGTATTCCGCACCGCCTGCCAGCGGCGGCCGCCGCCGGGGCTCGACCTGTCGGTCCGCACGCGCGTGCCGCGGATGGTGGTCGAGCGCTGCGGAGCGCGGCCCTGGCAGCGTTCGACGAACCATGTCGGGTGCCAGGCGAGCATCGGGATCGCCGGCGAGACGCGCGGGGTGGAGGACAAGTCGCTGGTGGTCAATCTCGGGTCGGGGCCGACGACGACCAACGTCACCCTCGTGATCGACGGGCACGGCGACCCCTACGGACGGCGGCGCTCGCCGGGGGCCGACGGCCACCGCAAGCCGCGGCACGGGCGGCCGTTTCTCGTCAGTTCCCAGGAAGGCAACCGGGTGACGGCCGCGTGGCACCTCGATCCGGCCGATCCGGTCCATCGTCTCGAAGGCGACGAGCGCAGCTTCGCGGCGCATCTCGTCCTGCCGCTCGATGCGACGGTGTGGTGCGACGGTGCAGCGCGGGCCGGGGGTGCCGAGATGCCCGGGGCGGCGGTGTTCTTCATCGAGCGGGAGGGAGCCGTGCTCGCGGTGCGCAGCGTGGTGCCGGACGGGGCGGAACGGTCACCGCTGCGCTGGCGGCTGGTGGACGACGGGCGGGCCTTCGGGGCCCGGCGGCTGTCGGCGGAATTCGCCGCTGTGGGTGGTCGCCCAGGGGCGCTGCTGGTGATCCTCGACCTCGAGGTGCGCGAAGGCCTCGATGGCGAACGGTTCGCCAGGTTCCGCGGGGAGTTTTCCGAGCGCACCGTCCGGGCGGTGCGCACCGGTCCGCGGCTCGCGGTCGACGGCAGCCTGCCGCTCGAGGCCGATCTCGTCGCCCGGCGGCCGCTCGTCTGCCGACCGGAGATGGCCGACGGCACCCTGCTCATCGTCGATGGCGTCGAGATCGGTCGGCCGCTGCTGCCGCTCCCCTGATCGTTCCGGGCGGATTGTTCGCGGTGGGAAGAGGCCGTAGAGTGCTCGACTCACCCCCCCAGGAGCCGCCATGCGACTGCTCAAGACGCTGCTGCCGGACGCCCCCTGTCGGACGACGATCCTCGCCGGGCCGTTTCGTGGTGCGACGGTGGTGCTGCGGCCCCGGGTCTCCCTGCGGACGGGATGACCGCCACGCTCGATGGCCTCGGCGTGCCGGACCACACGCGAACCCTCGTCAAGGTCGACATCGAAGGCGCGGAGCTCGATGCGCTCCGATCGGCGCGGCAGTGGATCAATGACCGGAACCTGTTCGTGATCGAGGTGCATGCGGAGGCGCTCGAGATGCCGATCCGCGATCTGTTCCGCGCGCAGGGGTGTGCACTCGAGCGTGTCGATCACCGGGCCCACTGGTTGGTGGGGCACGAACCGCGCCAGGGGGAGAACTTCTGGCTCGTGACGCCGCTGTGATCGCGGTCGCGGTCGTTCAGTACCAGAGCCCGGCGCGGACGAGAAACGTGTCGCCAGGATGGTAGTCGGCGGTCTCGGAGACGTAGTACTCGACCAACCGTCCCGTGACCCAGCCCGTTTCCAGCCGCCAACTGGCCCCGAGTTGTTCCGGCCGCCGCTCCCAGCCCACGAGGAGTCGGTAGTCGTGGTAGACGACGACATCACTGACGCCATCGTCGCGGCGCACCGCCCACTGGTTGCCGCCGAACTCGCCGGCAACGTAGAGCCACTGGGCCGCGCGCGATTCGCGGGCGACGCGCCAGGCGAGACGAGGCCGCGGGAAGATCAGCTCGAAACGGCGGTCGTCGTCGGGTGTCCAGAGGAGTCCGCCGGCGGGGAGGAGGTTGACGTCGTAGCGGTCGAGGTAGATCACCCCGGCGACGACGCGCAGGTCCTCGTTCCATTCCCAGGCGCCGAATCCATGGCCGGTGATCCGCAGCGCCTTTCCTGATCCGGTCTGCAGGTCGCTGTACCAACCGGGTGCCACCGCCAAGTCGACACCGAGCTGCTGACCGATCTTCCGCATCCAGCGCGCCTGGAGCCAGGCATCGTAGAGACCCGCGGGGAGTCCCGGATCGTTCGGGCCGGGAGCCTCGTCGACGAACGTCGCACCGAAGCCCGGCGTGAGCAGCAAGGGGGAATCGACCGTCGGGGCCGGCATTCCGATCGTGAGGCTGGTGTCGATCGTCGTCAGTCCCAGTCCGTCGTCCCCGAGCCGCGGCAACTCGGTGACAGTGATGATCGCCTGCTGGAGCGCTCCCGGCTTCGCTCCCGGCGGAAGCTTGCGCCCCGCGGGGGGTTCGAACTCCTGCGGTGGTTGCCCCGGTGGGGCGAGATCGTCGGGGAGGAGTGGTTCGGTGAGGTCCTGCGGATCGCCGAGCGCCGCCAGGCGGATACGGGCGAAGAATCCCCGATCGACGCCGGAGCCGTCGTCGTCATCGACCGGCGGCAGCGGCCGGATCGACGCGGGCGGCGCCGGTTCGAGCCGATCCGGCTCGGCGTCCGCGGCCAGTGCCGGACAGGCCACCATGCCGATCGCCACCCAGGCCGCCCTCCAGCGGTGCCACGACGGGCGCACAACGGTCGTCGTTCGGGGCACTGGCGGATCCCCCCGGTTTGTCGGGAGGCCAGGTGTCGGGAGGCGAGGTGTCAGTAGGCCAGGCCGAGGCGCAGCATGAGCGTGTCGGGCAGATCCTGGATCTGCGGCGGACCGTCGACGTAGAACAGTTGCCGGTAGAAGACGTAGCCCACCTCGAAGCTGCCGGCGAGTCCCAATGGGGTTTTCGGCACCCATTCGGTGCCGAGCGAGATGCGAATGTCGTTGTAGTCGAAGGGGGAGATCTGTCCCGTGTTCCGCCGGAACGTCCAGGCGCCACCGCCGTACTCGCCGGCGACGAATCCCCACAACGAATGCCGGCCCAGGTCGGCGAAGCGCCGTGCCGCCTTGGGCGCCGGGAAGAAGATGTCGTAGCGGCTGTTGGCGTCGGGCACCCAGGTGAGCCCCACGGCCGGCAGGATCTTCACCTGGTTGCGGTCGAGGTAGACGATCCCCGCCTTGCCCTGCATCGTCGGCGTCAGTTGCAGGGTCCCGATGGCCCGGCCCATGATGCGCCAGCTGTCCCAGACGAGCACGTCCCAATTGGTGAAGATGCCGACACGGATCCCCAGTTCGGCGCCGAACAGGGGGGTGAACTGCGGATTCCAGGCGGCGTCGATGAAGACGTCGTAGGTGCTCGGCGGCAGGTCGGCGAGCATCGTGGCGCTGGTCTCGGGGCCGTTCCACAGCTGCAGCCCGAATCCCGGCGTGACGAGGAGCGGGGCATGGTTGAGGTTCGCCTGCGAGTGGTAGAAGAAGGGGATCGCGAACGTGGCGGTGGTGTCGAACTCGTTGACACCGACGCTCGTGCCGTTGCCGTCGCCGAAGAGGTAGGCCCAGCTCCCCCGCACTCCCTGGAAGACGCGCATCGTCTGCTGCATCGCCGGGCTTTGTGTCGTGGAGAGTCCCTGGGGGAACAGCGACGAGGGGGTACCGCCGGTTCCCTGCGTGGGCACGACCGGTGGGCTGCCCGGTTGCCAGCCGGGGTAGCCCGGTTGCCCACCGAGGGCGGAGGGGGCGGGCATGCCGCTCGACGGCGCCACCGGCATCCACTGGCCGGCCTGGGGGCCGTAGGGATCCCAGGCGGTGGGGGGTGGGGCCAGCGGCGCCCCGAACGTCGATCCCTGGGCAAGGCGGTCGAGTGACGATGGTGCGGGGGTGGGCAGCGGGACGGTCTGCGCAGCAGCATCCCAGCCGCCGGCGAGGGCGGCGATCACCACGACCACGAACACCAGGATGGACCGCACGCGAGGCTCCCGCTGCGCGCCCGTCTCGACCCTCCGCCGGCCGGGCGGAGGAGTCGGGAGCGATCGGCGCCTGCGGGGTACCGCGCCCAACGCGGAAGGGTCAAGGTCGTGCGGCACCCGCTCCGGCGTGCAGTCTTCCCAATCTGCCCTGCTTGTGACGAGCCGCGGTTGGCGCGGTTGGACGGCCGCAGCCGTCACCACCGACAATGCCCAGTCGCCCGCCACGGAAGCCACGATGGAACGCCCCACCCACACCACAGTCGCCGATCCGATCGATCCATCCGCCATCGCCGCGGTGGTCGACCTCGGTGGATTCGAGCACCTGCCGGAGATCGGTTCGACGATGGATCGTGCCCGGGCGCTGGCCGATGATCCGCGGACTCCGCTGCCCGCGGTGGTGCTCGCCGATCGGCAGACCGCCGGCCGCGGGCGCCGGGGGGCGGCATGGTGGCAGGGGCCCGGCAGCCTGGCGACGAGCATCGTGGTCGATGCCCGGAGCCATGGTGCCGCCGAGCCTGCTGCCTGGTGGTCGCTGGCCGCCGGGATCGCGCTGGCCGAGGCGCTTGCGGCCCTTGCGCCGGGTGTCGTGCCGACGGTCCGCTGGCCGAACGACGTCGAGGTCGCGGGACGGAAAATCGCCGGGATCATCGTCGAGTCGATGGGCCGGGGCCGGGCGGTGTTCGGCATCGGCGTCAACACCGCCGGCAGCACCGCGCTGGCGCCGCCGGCCCTCCGTGGGCGGCTGGTCACCTGGCCGGACATCACCGGTGCCGTCCTGCCGCGCGAGCGCCTGCTGGTCGCGTTCCTGCCCCGCCTGCTCGGGCTGCTCGACGAGTTGACGGCCGACCCGCTCCGGCTGCCGGGCCGCTACCGACCACTGTGCGCCCTCGCAGGGCGCGACGTGACGGCTTTCCACGGCCTGCAGCGGCTCACCGGCCGCTGCCTGGGCATCGACACCGCCGGAGCGCTGGTGCTCGACACGGTTGCCGGCAGGCTCCATCTGGCCAGCGCCAGCCTCACCGATCCGGCCGCGGTGTGGGCCGGCGAAGCAGAGGTCTGATCGCCGGGGCGACGGCCTCATCCCCGACGTCGTCGTGCAGCCCCGCGCCGACCCGACCGGAGTGCCACGAGACAGATCTCGCGGCCCCCCGTCGACAGTTGCCGCACCCGGGGCGTGTAGCCCCAGCCGCGGACGGCCGCCAGCCACCCGTCGACGCCACCGGCACGCGACCAGTCGGGCAGCTTGAGGGTGGCGATGATCCCGCGCGGACGGACGCCGGGGGCGGTCACGACCCGACCGATCGCTTCGAGGGTGCTGACCGGATCGATGTTCATGTCGGCCACGATCCAGTCGAAGCCGCGGAACTCGCGGAGACGCACATCGCGGGCGCGCTTGCGCCAGTGGGTGAACCGTGGGTGGGTGGCGACACACGGGTCGATCAGCGCCGGATCGATCCCCACCACGTCGAGCCCGGCCTCGAGGAGGCGCTGGCTGGCGCCGCCCGGCGCCGCACCGAGTTCCACGGCGCGCTCGCCCGGCGTGGGGGTGAGTGCAAACCCGGCAAGTGCCTCGTCGAGCTTGAGCCAGGCGCGCGACACCTTGTCGGCCGGCAACGGCTGCGGATGGATCCCGCCCGGCCAGTGGCTCGACGGTGTCGTCGCCCGGTGCCAGCCCACCCACCAGCGCTCCGGACCGTCGACCACCACGTCGAGGACGAGGTCGCCGGTGGCGGTGGCACCCGGAGCGATGCCGGGCAGCGCCGCGACGAGCGCCGCCCGGGCGGCGGACGACGTGTCGTGAGCGCTGCCATCCCCACCGGCCGCTTCGCGGTGATCGCGGTGCCAGATGTGGAGCCGGGTCGCTGCGATCGCCGGCGACAGGGCGACGAGGGCGGCGGCCCGCGCTGCGTCGTCGGCGCCGTGCACCTGCCCGAGGCAGTGAACCAGCGTCCGCGCGAACACGGCACCGGCCAGGGACCCCGACGACGGATCGTCGGGTGGCGCGGCCACCGGGGGACGGCGGAAGGTGACCAATCCGCGGCGCCAGGCGCCGCGACCGGCACCGGGGAGCAGGGAGAGGAGCCGCGAGGCGAGCGCCTCCTCGGCTCCGGCCTGACAGGTGGCCAGGAGGAAGCGCCCCTGCGGGTCGGGGAAGGGAGATGAAGGAGCAGCGGCCGACGACAACGAAGTGGAAGCCATGCAGTCGATCCTACCCAGCCCAGCCCTGCCCTGCCGGGGGTTGGACGGTGGCGGAGGACCGACGCGCACCGCCGGCTGTGCCCCGGCGATGGTCAAAAAAATCAGGCCGGCCCGGGCGCCCAAGGGCCCGGGCCGGCCTTTCTCGTCTGGTCGCTCGCTGGTCCCGGCGGCGATTGCCAGGGAGGGGCGAGTGGTCCGAACAGGTTCAACACCCGCCGCGGGCCTTCGCTCCCCCCGGCGGCTGCCGGGAGAAGGACTACTTGTGGCCCTTCTTCTTCTTGGCGACCTTCTTCTTGGCCGCCTTCTTCTTCTTGGCCATCGTTATGGCTCCTTGCAACGAGCGCCCGCTCACAACCACGACCGATCCCTCGGGCACTCTCTCGAAGGGACCGGGCGACGTCTCCAACCATGATCGACACACGCCCGCGAACGGGCTTGTGGATGAGTTGTGAAGGATGCCGTCGAAAACTGTCAAGAGAAGTCGGCGAAAAAAATCGTCGCCATGTCGCGCGGCGCGCCGCCGACAGGCATTCAGATGCGCCGCCGACAGGCAGTCAGACACACAGCCGACAGGCAGTCAGACACACAGCCGACAGGCAGTCAGACACACAGCCGACGGTGTGACGGCGGGGTTCGTCAGATCGCGCGCTGCGTGCGGCACACGAGGTCAGCGACCCATGCGTCGAGCAGTGCGAACTGCGCCGCGAACGACTGCTCCGTCACGTCGATCGGGCTCTTGAAGAAGCACGCCAGCCAGGGAAGCACGCCGCACTGGCCGTCGCGCTGGGCCCGTTCCACCAGCCGCGCCAGATCGATCACCAGCGGTGCGGCGAGGATCGAATCACACCCCTGCCAGGTGAACTGGAGGGTCATCGGGGTGCCGAGGAAGCCGCGGAAATGGATATGGTCCCACGCCGTCTTCCAGTCGCCGAGGCTCTTGATGTACTCGATCGAGACGTGGGTCTGGGGGGCGTAGCCGAGGATGCCCGCCAGGAGGTGGTCCTTGCTGCGGATCTTCGTCGCCTTGTTGCGCGGATCGTCGAGGACCAAGCCGTCCATGTTGCCGAAGATGTTGTGCCCGACCCAGCTCATCACCTCGAGGTGGCGGGCGGCGAACATCGGGGCGAGGACGCTCTTGAGGAGCGTCTCGCCGGTCTTGCCATCGCAGCCGGCGGTGGCCACTCCGCGCGGGGCGGCCAGCGCCTTGAGGGCCGGTGGGGTGGCGCCGGTGGACGGGGTGAAGTTGACGTACGACGCCCCGGCCGCGAAGGCCGCCAGGGCGTAGAGGCTGCTGGCGGGGAGCGGGCAGGCGGCGGCATCGTCGAGGAGCGGTTCGATGGTGGCGAAGTCGGCGGGGATCGGCCGAGTCGGCGCGGGCTCCGTCGAGGCGACGTTCACGACCACGACATGCCGGACCTGCGCCGCGGCGGCGAACGCCTCGATGTCGGCCCGGATGCGGTCGATCGCCGCCCGTGGCGACTCCACCCGGGCGACGACCGCGGCATCGGCCAGTCCACGGATCGTGTCGCCGGCGGCGACCACCGTGCCGGGCCGGAGCCGTTCCTCGACCGCGGCGAACGTGTCGCCGGCGGCATCGAGCACGTCGGGGGTGATCGCCCGGCTCTCCGTCCACATCCGCCGCGCCTCGTCGACGAGACGACCGGCGCGGATATCGTGGCCCCCGATGACGATGTCTGGGAAGCCGACGAGATCGAGCCGGGTGAACGGATCGAGCGCGGTGACCAGTCCGACGGGCTCGACGGCGCCGCGGGTGAGGGCCGCCAACCCGGTGATCACCGTCGTTGCCACGCCCCCCTTCGCACCGACGAGCCACAAGCCCATCCGCTCGCCTGGCATGGTGTCATTCCGTGATGAGGAGTGGGTTGGAAGCCAGCCCGGGACGCTCTCGCGCGATGAAGGAAGAAGGTGGCGGCCGGGAGGCGATCACGGCTGGGATTGGCGGCGTGCGGCAGGTATCATTCGTCGGTTTTCCACGGTCGTCAAGGCGGCATCGGCGGCTGCCCCGTGGTCAGGGAGAGGTTCCGTGAACCGTATCGCGACTCCGTCGGCCCGCTCGCACGCCCTCCATTCCGCCCGGCGCATGGCCGCCCTCGAGCCATCCGCCACGCTCGCGATGGCCGCCCGGGCAGCGGCGATGGCGGCAGCCGGCGTGGATGTCATCGATTTGTCGGTCGGGGAGCCCGACTTTCCCACCCCACCCCACATCTGTGCCGCTGCCGAGGCGGCGATCCGCGGTGGGAAGACGAAATACACCCCCGCTGCCGGCATCCCCGCTCTGCGGGCGGCTGTCGCCGCCGATTGCACGCGCCGGACCGGGTTGGAGGTCGCGCCCGCTCAGGTGGTGGTCAGCAACGGCGCCAAGCACTCCCTCCACAACGTCTTCACCGCCGTGCTCGACGAGGGGGACGAGGTCATCGTCCCGGCGCCGTTCTGGGTGAGCTACGCCGAGTTGATCAAGCTCGCCGGCGGCGTGCCGGTGATCCTGCCGACGCGGCTCGAGGACGACTTCAAGCTCCGTCCCGAAGCCCTCCGCGCCGCGCTGACACCGGCCACGCGGATGCTCCTGATGTGCTCGCCGAGCAATCCGACGGGGGTCGTCTACACGCCGGCTGAGCTGCGCGCACTGGCCGACATCGCCATCGAGGCCGATCTGGCAGTGGTGGCCGACGAGATCTACGACCAACTCGTGTTCGACGGTCGCGAGGCTGTCTCCTTCCCCACGCTCAGGCCCGGGCTGGCGGAGCGGACCGTGGTCGTCGGCGGCGTGAGCAAGACCTACTCGATGACCGGCTGGCGGATCGGGTGGACGATCGCGCCGGAGCCGCTCTCCAAGGCGATCGGCAACCTCCAGAGCCAGGAAACGAGCAACCCGTCGAGCATTTCCCAGCACGCGGCCCTGGCGGCACTCACCGGACCGCAGGAGTGCGTGGCGGAGATGTGCCGCGAGTTCCAGCGGCGGCGCGATCTGGTGGCCGGAAGGCTGCGGGCGCTGCCCGGGGTGCGGATTCCCGACATCGGCGGCGCCTTCTACGCCTTCTTCGACATCTCCACAGCGCTCGCCGCGGGCCGCGGTGGCATCACCACCAGTGGCCAGTGGTGCGAGCAGCTGCTCGAACGGGAGCATGTCGCCCTCGTCGCCGGCAGTGCGTTCGGCGCCGAGGGGCACGTGCGGATGAGTTTCGCGGCCGCCGAGACGAAGCTCATGGCCGGCCTCGACCGCATCGAACGCTTCCTGGCGCGTGGCTGACTGTGAAACGAAACAACCGGCGGGCTGCGCGATCGTCTCCCGCTACAGTGCCTGTGCCCGGAGATTGCGGAACTCCACCTGCATGGTCAGCCCGCCGTGGATCTGCAGCCCGATCGGGCCGGGGTCCTTGTACTTGGCGTCGGTGTACTGCGACACCTTCTCCCCGTTGAGGAACACCGTGAAGGTGTCCCCCCGGGCCTCGATGCGGATCCGGTTCCAGTCGTCGGGACGGAGCAGTTCGCCCGCCCGTTTCGCCTGCGCCTGCTCGGGGTAGTTGCCGACGTAGAACGAGCAGGTCATGTCGCGCTTCAGGCTGCGGGAGACGCCGATCTGCACCTGGACCTCCGGCTTCCGCAGCATGAACCCGCTGTCGATCTCCCCGTGCCACCGCACCTCCCCTTCCACGATCACGTCGCCGTAGGATTTCTCCGTGTAGAGCATCGAGCCCTTCTTGGCGGCGTCGTTGGCTCCCACGAGCACCCCGTCGACGGCCTTCCAGTACGGCTCGGCGGGGGTCCGCCAGCCGGTGAGGTCGCGGCCGTTGAAGATCGACGGCAACTCTTCTGCGCCGGCACGCCGGGTCGGAATCACGGCGGCGCAGGCCAGCCCGAGGATCATCACTGCCGTGGCGCGGGGAGCGATTCGGCAGCGGTAGGATGACGCGGACATGGCATGACTCCGGGGAATGGTCCGGGATGGCACCGGCACCGTGACGGGGGAGAGTATAGAGCGGCGGGGCACCATGCCGGTCGTGACGGGCTGCGTGGGGATCGTGCTCGCCGGTGGGCATGGGCAGCGCTTGTTTCCGGGAGGGAACCCCCAGGGCAAGGCGGGAGTGGAGTCGGCCGGGCGCAGCTTCCTGGCCTGCGTCCGCGAGGCGCTCGCGGCGGTGGCCGAGCGCGTGATCGTGGTGACCGGTCCGGGGATGACGCTGCCGGCGGACGGCGGCCCGCTGACCGTGGTCCACGACACCCGTCCGGCCGCGGGTCCCCTCGCGGCACTCGCCGACGGGCTGGCGTGGGTCGTCGCCGGTCCGGGTGCGGAGACGGTTGTCGTGGCGGCGGTCGATCTGCCGCTGATCACGCCGGCGGTGCCCCGGTGGCTGCTGCGCCGTCTGGCGGAGCCGGGAGCCACCGGGGCCTGCCCCGACTGGGTCGTGCCGGTGGTCGATGGCCATCGGCAGGTGCTCCTCTCGGCCCTCCGGCCGACGTTGCTGCCGCACGTCCGCGCGTACCTCGCCACCGGCCGCCGCGATCCACGGGGGCTCGTCGAACGGCTGCTGGCCACCGATCCGGCCGTGGTCCGGCTCGTGGCCGGGGATGAAGTGCCGGCAGGAGATGGACAGTTCTTCGACATCGACCGCCCGGAGGACCTCCGCCGGCTGGATGGGCTGCGGTCACGGCAGGGCGGGATCTGATCTACGGGAAACCCCCCTCCCCTTCCTATACTCGGCCCGGTATGGAGCCGCGCGAGCAGGGAGGCATCGAGGCCTGGTCAAGGCCGCGGCGACGGTGGCGCCGCTGGCTGTGGCTGCCGGCGCTGGCGGCGGTGCTGTGGTTCGCTCCCGAGGCCGTGGTCCTGACTCCGCTCCGCGACCAGCCCCTGGCGTGGGCGACGGCCGGGCTCGACGGCCGTCTCAGCAGCCGGGCCGCTGCCTGGACCTGGTGGGGTGGCATCGAATACCGCGACGTGCTCCTCACCGATCGCAACGGCCGGGCCGTGGCCGCGGCGCGCCGGGTGAGCCTCGATCGTGGCCTGATCCCCCTGGCGATCGAGCGCCGCGATCTGGGCACGGTGCGGATCACCAGTCCGGAGGTGATCGTCGAGGTGCGCCGCGGCGGCAGCAGTGTGGAGGACATGCTGGCCCCGTGGTTGGCCAACCTCACCGCCGCTGCCACCGTCCGCTGCGACCTCGAGGTGGTCGACGGGGTGGTCCATGCGGTCGATCTTGAGAGTGGCGACAGCTGGCGGATCACCGACATCCTCGCCGCGGTGGCCTGTGGCGAGCAGGCCGCTGCCCCCGGCTGGACTGTCTCCGGCATCGTCGTCCACTCGGGGCAGGCGGCGCGCGATCTGGCAACCGTGTTCGGGCCGCCACCCGCCGGTGCGGCCGCCGATCCGCCGCGACCCACGGGCCGTCTCGGGCGGACCACGGTCGCTGCCGGCGCGACTGCGACCCTCGCCCAGCCGGGCGGTTTGTCGGTGGCGGCCCCGCCCCGGGGCACCGCCGGGGAACTCGCCGTGACCGGCAACCGTGTTCCCCTCGGGGTGTCGCACCTGGTCGCCACCCGCTTCGACCAGCCCTGGCATGCCACGGGCCTGGCCGACATCCGTCTCGCGCTCCGTCTGCCGACGGACCATGGCAGTGGCCGCGAGGGGAATGGAGTCGGCATCCGCGGTGCCATCACCGCGGCGCCACTGGCGCTGGTGGAGGGCCGTGGAGCCGGCGACATGCTCCGCCTCGAGCGCTGCGAGATCCCGCTCGATGTGGTCCTCGGGAATGGCCAGGTGATGATCCGCGAACTCAAGGCCACGGCGCCGCTGCTCGTCGCCGAGGCTTCCGGCCGGATCGGCATCCCCACCGGAGGCATGTGGGAGTGGGCCGACGCGCTGGTCCGCGAGGACTTCGCCGTGGCGATCGACATCGACCTCTCCGCGGCTGCCCGCGCGGTTCCGGGCGGGCTCGAGGTCCGGCCCGACGTCCGGGTGACGGGGGGGCAGTTGCAGGTTGCGGCCTCCGGGCATGCGGCCGGGGGTGACCGCCTCCTCGAGGTGCGGGCCACGGCGCGCGACCTCGCCGCCGTGCAGGGGGAGCGGCCGCTGCGCTGGAGCGAGCCGTTCAATGCCTGGCTCCGCGGGCGCCTGGAACCGGGCCGGGGGAGCCGCCTGCGCGTCGAGGAAGCGCGGATGGCATCGCCGGCGCTGGAACTGGTGGCCCGTGGTGGGCGTGACGAGCTGGCGGTCGAATGGACCGCCGACCTGGCAGGGCTCGTCAACGAGGTCGGCGAGATCCTCGATCTCGGCGGTGTCGCCGCCGGGGGGGTGAGCCGCGGACGAATCGACATCGCCAGCCGAGTCGATGCCCAGGCAACCGGACAGACCGTCGCCACGTCGCAGCTCCGCCTGGCAGCCGGAGTGGAGCAGCTCGTGCTGGCCGTTCCCGGGCGGCCGGAGTGGCGCGACGCGGAGCTGACGATCACCGCCGAAGCGAGCGGCTCACCGGTGGTCGGCGGCGTGATCGTCGATGCCGGCACGCTGACACTCATCGCCGGTGGTGATGCCCTCGACGCGCGGCTGACCGGTGGTGCGCTCGTCGATCCCCGTGGGTTGGCGGGATGGCTCACCGGCCAACCGGGTGGCGGCCGGGTGGTGACTCCGGCAGCGAACGCCGCGGCCGGCATCCAGATCGAGACGGCGATCAGCGGCGGGTTGGCGGCCTGGCAACGTCGGCTGGCGGCCGCCACCGGGTTTGGCAGCGGACCGGTGACGGCCCAGGGGGGCACGCTGCGGGCCTCGGCAGCGCTGGTCGGTGACGCGGTCGAGTGGCGTGTGGCCCGGGCTGCGGCCGAGGTCGAGCAGATCGAGGTGGACGTGGCGGGGCGGCGGATCGCCGAACCGCGGTTGATGGCCTCCGGCGCCGGAGGCTGGCGGCCCGGTGGTCCCGTGGAGATCACCGCCGCGGAACTCCTCACCGCCACCCTCTCCCTGCGGACCGGCGGACTGTCGCTGCGTCTCCAGGGCCCGGCGTCGGATGATCTGCTGTCGCGCGTGCGCGGCCGGGGGCAGTGGCAGGCCGACCTCGGTCGCCTCGGCGGCTGGCTGGTGGCGGATGGTCCCGATCGGCGCTGGGAGGTCTCCGGCCGTACCTGGGGCACGATCGATTTGGTCGACACACCGGTCGGGCAGAATCTGCTCGTCGAAGCCACCGTCAACCAGGTGTCGCTCGCGGAGACGGGCAGCGCGGGTCCGGCGCGCGTGGTCTGGGCGGAGCCGCAGGCGACGCTCGCCGTCGAGGTCACCCGCCCCGTGAACCGGGGCAGCGACGGCAGTCTGTCGATCAACCGCCTCGCGATCGCCTCGTCGACGGCGGTGGTGGCAGCGGCCGGGAGCCTGACGGCGCCGACGACGCGGCAGCTGGTCGACATCGGCGGCACGCTCGCCGTCGATTGGGACCGGCTCTCGGCGCTGGCGATGCCATGGACGGGAGGCCGGGTGCGCTTGACCGGCGGGGGGCCGCGGCCGTTCCAGTTGCGCATGCCGCTGCGGCCCGAGATGCCGGTGGCCACGACCACGGCCGTGCCGCTGCCAGCGGGCTGGCTGCCGGACCGGGGAGGTCGTCAATCCGCCGACGACGGGGCGGTGCTTCCGGTCGAGGTCGCCCCCGATCCGCTCGTCACCAGCCCGCTGCGGACCGTGGTCCTCGATGCCTCGACCGGGTGGAACGCCGCCGACATCGACGGACTGCCGCTCGAGGCGGGGGAACTGCCGCTGCGCCTCTTCGAGGGGCAGTTGGTGTTCGGTCCTTTCGATCTGGCCGCCGCCGGCGGCCGTCTCCGTGGCGCGCCCTGGCTGCGGTTCCAGCCCGGGCCCGCCGAGGTGATCGTCCCCCCGGGGCGCTGCGCCGAACGGGTGGCGCTCACCAGCGCCCTGTGCCAACGGTGGATCTCCTGGGTCTCGCCCCTCCTCGGCCGGGCGACGCGCACCAGCGGGCTGGTGACCGTCGACATGGCGGGGGCCCGTCTACCGGTCGCCGATCCATGGGGTGGGGAGGCGGCCTGCCAGGTGATCTTCGAGAACCTCGAGGTCGTTCCCGGTGCCCATGTGCAACCGCTCGCCGACCTGATCGTGCGGCTGCAGTCGGTGCTCGATCCCCGCTTCGCCTTCGGCGACAAGGCGGTGCTCCTCCGGGTCCGTCCCGAACCGGTGCGGCTGCGGCTGGCCGGGGGCCGGGTCTGGCAGGAGGGGTTGGTGATGGACATGGGGCAGTTGGTCGTGCGGACCAACGGGAGCGTCGGCGGCGACGGCTCGCTGGCGATGGACGTGGAGCTGTCGCTGCGCGGCGACATCGTCGGCGCGACGCCGATCGTGTCGCGGCTGCTGCGCACGCCGCTGCTGGTGCCGCTCAAGGGCACGGTCGACCAGCCCCGGTTCGATGCCACCGCGATCGACGCGATCCTCGCCCGGATCATCGACAACACCGCCGAAGCGGTCATCCGCGACGGCTTCGGGCGCGGCCTCGATCAACTCGAGATCATCTTCGGTAATCCGCCCGCCGAGGGGCCGCGGTGAGATCCAGGCGCGGATGGGCGGCACCGGCCCGGCGGAGCCTGCGGTCGAGACCGGCACAGAGCCGCTCGAGCCGCCGCCGGTAGGCGTGGTGCTCGACTTCGAGGCGATGCCGCGGGCTGGCGACGTAGTGGATGGCCGGCGCCGGTTCCGGTCGTTGCCGCTGGCCGTGGAGCCAGGCGGCCGCCCGGGGGGCGGCCCGTGCCGCCAGCGCCATCCGCGCCACCACGCGGGCCTGCAGATCGGTCAGCCCCCATTGCCCGCTGTCGGGCTGGATCAACCCGACCACCGCGATGTCGTCGCGCCGCGGGTGGAGCATGTGCATGAACAAGCGCGGCACTCCGTCGCTGGTCTCGAGATGGACCGGATCGATGAACGGGATCGTGGTCCGGTAGCCGGTGGCACAGATCACGACGTCGAACGGCTCGCGGTGACCATCGGCGAACTCGACCAGCTCGTCGGCGAAGCTGGCCACGTCGCCGGCGGGCACCAGGGCGCCGGCGGCAATCCGCTCGTAGAGGTGGTCGTTGATCGTCGGATGGGTCTCCCACAGCCGATGGTCGGGCCGGCGCAGACCGTGGCGCCAGGGAAGGCCGATGCAGCGATCGATCGCCTGGAGGCTCACCAGGCGGCGCAGCCACAGCGGTGCCCCGATGGCGAGGAGCCGTTCGTTGCGCAGGTCGGCCGGCCGGCCGAGGATCCGCCGCGGCACCACGTAGAAGCCGCGGCGCGTGGCGTGGACCGTCCGGAGTGCGTGGCGGGAGCACTCGACGGCGATGTCGCAGCCGGAGTTGCCGCCACCGATCACCAGCACGCGGCGGCCGGCGATCGGCTCGGGGGCGGTCGGCGATTTGTACGCGCAGGCGTGCAGCAACCGGCCGGCGAACCGGCCGGGAATCACGGGGTACCGGGGATCGCGGTTGTGGCCATTGGCGATCACGATCCCGGCATACCGCGTGGCCCGGCCGCCGGCGTGCACGTTCCAACCGCCGCCGGCAGCGGGCTCGATCCATTCCACCGCCGTCCCCAGGCGGATGTGCGGCAGCAGTCCGAAGCGCCGGGCATACCCCTCGAGGTAGGCGCGACAGCGGCGGTGGTCGGGGTAATCACCCCACTCCCGCGGCAACGGATGATCGATGAACTGGGTGAGGGTGCGCGAACTGATCAGGCGCGTCGATTCGATCACCGCCGAGGATGGCGAACCGAAGGCCCAATTGCCGCCGATGACCCGCTCGCGTTCGAGGCACTCGGCGGCGATACCTACGGCGCGCAGATTCTTCAGCGCCGTCAGGCCCGAGGGGCCGGCCCCCACCACGCACCATGGTCGCGTTGTCGCCGCGGCATCATCCGGCACGGGCATGCTCCCCGAGGGCCGCGGTCAGGCGGTCGTGGTCGGCGGCCGTGTGCAGCCACGAGAGGCTCACCCGCACCAGGCTCCTCCCCTCCGGCACGCTCGGCGGCCGGATCGCCGGCACGAACAGGCCGGCCGCCGACAGTCGTGCCGCCAGGCCGACGGCGGCGGCCGCGGAACCGACCACCACCGGGATGATCTGCGTCGTGTCCCCGTCGGCCCCGATCCCCTGGCGCACGATCCGCTCCCGCACCTCCGCCGCGGCGTCGAGCAGGGCGCTGCGGCGCTGCGGCTCCTCCCCGAGCAGCTCGATCGCGCGGAGCGCCGCGCCGGCCACCGCCGGCGGATGCGCCGTGGAGAAGATCCAGCCCCGGGCGGCATGCTCGAGCCACTGGACGAGCAGGCGGTGGCCGGCGACGAACCCGCCGGCGGTGCCGAGCGCCTTGGAGAGCGTGCCCACCCGCACGTGGACGCCATCCGCGCAGCCCCGCGCCTCGACCAGGCCGGCACCCCGCGGGCCGAACACCCCGGTGGCATGGGCCTCGTCGACGAGGAGCATGGCGCCATGCCGGGCGGCCAGTTCACACAGGCCCTCGAGCGGGGCGATCGTGCCATCCATCGAGAACAGCGTGTCGCTGACGATCAGCCGCCGGCCGGGACCAGCGCCGGCGAGGAGCCGGTCGAGGGCGGCGAGATCGCGGTGCGGATAGATCGCGACCGTGGCGCGCGAGAGGCGGCAGCCGTCGATGATGCTCGCATGGTTGCGGGCATCGCTGCAGATCAGGTCACCGGAGCCGGCGAGGGCGGCGATCGTGGCGGCGTTGGCGGCGAAGCCGCTGGGAAAGACCAGCGCCGCATCGACATCGAGGAGGCGCGAGATGGCATCCTCGAGCGCCGCATGGGTGGTGCCATGGCCGCTCACCAGAGGGCTGGCGCCCGCCCCGAAGCCCTCGGCACAGGCGGCCCGGGAAGCGGCCTTCGTCAGCCGCACGTCGCCGGCGTAGCCGAGATAGTCGTTGGAGCCGAAGTTCACCAGCCGCCGGCCGTCGAGATCGACCTCGCGTCCCTGACGACCGGATCGCACCCGGCGCGGACGGATCAGATCGCGCTGCCGCAGGCGGTCGAGGCCGTCGTCGACCCAGGCCAGCGGCCCGGGAAGCGGGGTGGCGGGGCGCGGCGGACGGTCGGGCGACGGGGCGGGGCGGCAGGCCATGGGGGCATTATGGCGTGCGCCGGGCACGGTCCCCGATCGTGCGGAACTCCGCCGCCGTCAGCGGGTGGACCGACAGCCGGCTTCCCTTCCGGAGCAGTTCCATCGCCGCCAGGGCCTTCACACCGCGCAGTTCATCGAGCGGCACCGGGCGCGGGAAGATCTCCACCAGCCGCACGTCGACCACCGACCAGATCGGATCGGCTGCCGTGGCCCGGGGGTCGTGGTGGGGGCTGGCGGGGTCGAGCGCGGAGGCATCGGGACGGGCGCTGCCCACCACCTCGACGACACCCACCACCGCGGGCGGCGCGGCGTTGCTGTGGTAGAAGAGGCAGCGGTCCCCCTTCTCCATGGCGCGGAGGAAATTGCGCGCCTGGTAGTTCCGCACCCCGTCCCAGGCGGTGGTGCGGCGCGGTGCCTTCGCCAGATCCCCGATCGAGAACTCCTCCGGCTCGCTCTTGATCAGCCAGTGCTTCATCGGGAGGGTCAGCGATTGGGGCCACCGCCGGGCGCCATGCCGCGCTCCTGCCTCCGTCGCTCCATGGCCCCGAAAAACTCGTTGTACCGGGCCCGCTGCTGCGGCGTGGAGCGGTCGATCATGTTCTTCCGCCAGGCGTTGCGGTCCTCCTCGCTGCGGCTGCGGCCGCCGGGGGGTCCACCCGGCCCACCCGCACCCGGCGCACCACCCCCCTGCCCGCGGTTGGGCATCATCGAGGCGATTTGGGAGCGATTGCCCTCGAACATCTTGCGCATCGACTCGAAGCCGTTGATCTGCTTGTCGAGGTAGGCTTCGCGCTTCTCGGGTGGGACGGTGAAGTAGCCGTTCACGGTGTTCTGCATCGACGCCATCATCACCTTCTCCCCCTCCTTGAAGGCGTCGCGGCGGAGGTGCTCGGGCAGTGCCTGCACCTTGGCGAACCAACTGACCGTGGCCGTCATCCGCGCGGCCATGTCGAGCATCCCCTTGGGGGGTTCGTTGAGGGGATACTGCTTGGCGAGATCCTGGGTGAACTGTCGGAATTCGGTGATCCGGGGATCCTCGCGGCGCGACCACCACCACCAACCGCCGCCGGCCGCGATGCCGACCACGAGCAACAGGCTGGCCAGCGCGATCCACAGGCCCCGCGATGACCGGTCGTCGCGGTCGGCTGATTGGCGGCGCGCAGCAGCGTGGACGCTGGGCATGATGTGGGGCTTCCGGGGGGATGCTGGACCCGAGCCTCCGATTGTAGCGCCGCCGTCGGGGCGAATCAGGGGCAAAAGAGCAGGCCCCGCGGTGTGGGGGTGGGGTGCGGCAGATCGGGCCACCGCCCACGCGTGCCAATAAACCCATGCCAAAAAAACGGGGGGGTCGGGCGGCATCCGCCCGACCCCCCCTGCAATCCGACTGACCGCTCCGGGATCAGCAGCCCTTCTTCAGCAGACCGCAACCCTTGCGGGCCTTGGCACCGCAGCCGGCCTTGCCGCTGCCGTTGCCGCAGCCGCAGGCGTCGCCGCCGTTGCCGCAGGCACCGCAGGCGTCAGCACCGTTGCCGCCGCACGGATCGACCGCCACTTCCTCGCAGATCGTCCGGCAGACCTTGACCGGCACCTGCTTGGTGACGCAGTGGGGGACGCAGACCGTGTAGTTCTCGGTCTTCGTCTCGCACACCGTGTCGAACAGGGTCACGGTGTAGCTGCAGCTCTTCTGCTGCGGGACCATCACCGTGTAGCAGACCTCCTTCGAGCGGCATTCCGGGACGCACTTGTTGACCGTGTAGTTCGAGGTCCGCGTCTCGCAGCGGAACTTCGTCACACAGTGGCTCTTGGTGCGGGTCTCGGGAACCATCTTCGTGACGCAGTAGGTCCCGGTGCGGACTTCCTCACGGCACTTGTTGACCTTCACCATCCGCGTCCGCTGCTCGGGGACGAACTTGGTCACGCAGTAGGTGCGGGTCCGCCCCTCGCAGCGGCTCTTGTGCACGCACTTGGTGCGGGTCCGCTCCTCGCAACGGAACTTGGTCACGCAGTAGGTGTAGGGGACCTGCTCCGTGACGCACTCCCACTTTGTGCACTCGATCTCACGGGTTTCGCAGGTCGGGACCCACTTGCGGCAGCAGACCGTCTTCGGGCAGCAGGGGTTGCCCTCGGCGTCGTACTTGCCGTTGGACGAGATCTCCTTCACCTCTGTCTGCCAGCTGCCACCGCGGACCGTGACGGTCTTGGTGAACTTGCTGGGCACCCGCTTGGTGACCGAACGGAACCCGGTCGCCTGCTCGGTGTAGGGCACGCGCACCGTGTAGGTCTCCGAGACCTGCTCGGTGTACGGCACCCGCACCGTGTAGTTGGCGGTCCGCTCTTCCTTGACCGGCACCATCACCGTGTACGCCTGCTCGACGCACTCGGTGTAGGGAACCTTCACCGTCCAGCTCCGCGTCCGCTCTTCCTTGACCGGCACGCAGACCGTGTAGGACTTCTCGATCGTCTCCGTGTAGGGGACCCGGACCGTGTACTCACGGGTCCGCGTCTCGGGGACGATCGTGTTGACGGTGTAGTTGACCGTCTTCGTCCGGGTCTCGGGCACCATCACGGTGTAGTTCCGCGTCCGCTCCTCGCTCCGCGGCACCCGCTTGGAGACGGTGTAGGAACGCTCGCGCTGCTCCTTCGACCACTCCTGCACCTGCACGTCACGCATCTCGGTGACCCACACCCGCCGCTGCACGGAGCGGGTGGCGGGGGCGGCTGCCGCACCGTCGGCGATCGGGGCCGACTCCGACACGATCTCCCCTTCGGCGGCGGGGGCGGCGGCCTCGTCGGCACCACCGACGAGGACCGAACCCTCCTTCGCACCCTCGATCACGGCATCCTGACCATGGGCCAGACCGTTCCCGCTGCAGATCGCGGCGGCGGCAACCCACGGCAGGAAGCCGAACGTCAAACGCTTCTTCACGGAATCCTCCAATTGGATGAAAAAAACAGACGCACTCAACGGTTCGCGAACACGGAGACCGGTTGCCGGCCGCGGCCGCCATCCCCAGTCGGTGGCGTCGGGCGGCACGGTGGCCGGGTCGAGTCTGCAGATGGCCTCCCCCGGCAGCGGTCGGGCAGCGGATACCAGGCGCTGTTCCGCGACCGCCAGGGTTTGCGCGAGCGGCAAACTCACAGGAGGTGATCGGGTCACCGTGACCGGAAAACCCACCGCGGCCGGAAAAATGCCGATGGTGCCGGTGATGCCGGTCGTGACATCGCGCCGGCCGACGCCGCACGCGGCGGTCGATCCGCGCGGTGAGGGGAGAGGGGGGTCGACGAACGGCCGATCAGCCGACGATCGCGACGATCAACTCGCGCGGGCCGTGGGCCCCGAGGACGAGGATCCGCTCGATGTCACCGGTGCGGCTCGGGCCGGTGATGAAGGAGAGCATGCTCGGCCAGCGGCCGGCGTGGCGCTGCCGGGCGTCGTCGAGGGCGTCGCCAAGCGTGCCCACCACCTGATCGTGCGTGGCGATCACCACGTGCACGTGCGGCAGCACCGACAGCCCCCGCCCGCCGCAGGTGGCGCTCGACACGAGGATCGAACCGGTCTGCGCCACCAGCGCATCGCAGGCGGTGATGCCCGCGTCACAGCTCTCGAGGGCATCTTTGGCCGATCCGTCGCCGGGCGGCACCGCGCTGGCGTCGACGCAGTGGGTCGCGCAGGGCAGCCCGGCGAGGAGCGGCTCCACGAGGGGATGGCGGTGCCAGGCCACCCGGCGCCAATCACGCTCGCGCGCCAGGGCAAACACGAGTTCCGCCGCCGCGGTCATGTCGGGGAGGCGGTGGACGACCGCGCGGAGCTTGCCGAGGTTCTCCACCAGGATGTTCATCCGCTCAGCCGGTGTGTCGCCGCCGTCGGGCAGCCAGGGGCGTGCGGTTTCGGCGGCGAGGATCGGCAGCGCGCCGGGGGCTGTCACCGCCTCGGCCGCATGGTGGTGGAGATGGGGCCGCGGCGCCGGCAGCGCGAGCGCCTCGCGGACCCGGGCCAGGATCGTGTCGCGGGCACTGCGGGCGCCGGCCGGGGGATTCGTCATGCCCCTCTCCGGCGCGAGCGCCATTGGCTGCGGAAACTGTGCCGCGGGGCCGCCGGCAGGTCGCGGGACTCGAGCCACTGCGCCAAGAGCGGCGGCCGTAGCCAGCGCGCCACGGGAAGCGTGAACCGGCCGATCCGCCCCGCCAGGGCGAACAGCCATGGCCGCGTGGCCACGGCGGCGAACAGGCGGTGGCCGAGGCGCTCCCAGCGGTTGGGGGCGGTGCGGGCGGCGTTGCGGCGGTTGTGGAGCAGGTGATGGTGGATGTCGATCCGCACCGGACAGGCGTCGGTGCAGGCACCGCACAGCGAACTGGCACCGGAGAGGTGGTTCCAGTCGGCGAGCCCGCGGAGATGGGGGGTGATCACCGAGCCGATCGGCCCCTGGTAGGTGGTGCCGTAGGTGAAGCCGCCGACGTTCTTGAAGATCGGGCAGACGTTGAGGCAGGCACCGCAGCGGATGCAGTGGAGGCTGTCGCGCTGCTCCGGGTCGGCGAGGATCGCGGAGCGGCGGTTGTCGAGGAGCACGACGTGCATCTCCTCGGGGCCGTCGCACTCCCCCGCGCGGCGTGGTCCGGAGTAGAGCGTGTTGTAACAGGTGAGCGGTTGGCCGGTGCCCGCGGTGGCGAGCATCGGGAGGAGCACCGCGAGGTCGTCGAGCCGTTCCACCACCTTCTCGATGCCGGCGATCGCGATGTGCACGCGCGGCAGCCCCGCCGTCAGCCGGGCATTGCCCTCGTTTTCCGTGATCGAGATCTGCCCCGTCTCGGCGACGAGGAAATTGGCGCCGGTGATCCCCACGTCGGCCTCGACATAGAGGCGCCGCATGTGGCGGCGGGCGATCATCGTCAGCTCCTCCGGATCGTCGGTCGGGGGGCTGCCGAGGTGGCGGGTGAAGAGATCGCTGATCTCGCCGCGGCGCACGTGCATGCAGGGGAAGACGAAATGGTAGGGGGGTTCACCGCGGAGCTGCTGGATGAACTCGCCGAGATCGCTCTCCACCACGCCGTAGCCATCGGCCTCCATCGCCGCGTTGAGGTGGATTTCCTCGCTCGTCATGCACTTGCTCTTGATCACCGCCCGGGCCCGCACCGCGCGGAGCAGGTCGAGGACGATCCGCCGCGCTTCGTCGGCATCGCGGGCCCAGTGGATGACGCCGCCGTTGGCGGTGAAGGCGGCCTCGAAGCGGGGGAGGAGTTCGTCGAGCCGGTTGACCGCCGACCACTTGGCGAGGCTGGCGGCGTCGCGCGCCTGCTCCCAGTCGCGGTACCGCGCCTTCTGGGCGTCGCGGGTCGCGTAATAGCCACCGAGCGCGCGGCGGACGAAGGCCCGGTGGTCGGTGTCGCGGACACTCGCGGCGGCATCGCGGAGGAAGCGGCGCTTGGCGGCGGCATGATCGCCCGGACTGTCCCCGTCGTCCGGTCCGGGCCCGTCGTGCGACGCAGTGCGTGGGGACGGGTCGGGGGCGATCATGGAATGGCCGTGGCGGGAGGAACGGAGCCGCCTCCGATGATAGCGGTGGGGGACCGGTGAAGATGCCGCTGCGGTGGATTTCAGCCCCCCGAGAGGGTAGAACCCGATGTCCCTCCCTCCGCTCGCCCGCCTCGATCCGGTGCCCGGCGCCGCCCGCATGGTTCCCTACGCCGCCTTCGAACGCTTCCTCTATCCCGGCGGAATCTGGATCGCGCTGGCGGTCCTCTGGGCGGCGTCCTGCCTGTGGATCGACCGCGATGCCCGTGCGACCCTCGGGCGCTCGATGCCCTGGTCGTTCCTCTACTGTCTGGTGGGGGTGCTGATGCTCCTCCTGGGCTACCAGTGGGGGCTCGGAGCGCTGCCGCTGTTCGCGGTCCTGGTCCCGTCGGCGCTGGTCGGGTACTGCGCCTACCGCGACACGAAGGCCCCACCCTTCGACAAGATCCTCCATCCGCGGACCGCCGTGAGGATCCTCCGCCAGGTGGCCTCGTTGGTCGGGCTCGGGGAGACGGTCGACCGCCTCTTCGCCCAGCCGCTCCGCGCAGCCGCGAAGGGGCCGGTGCAGATCCAGTTGGTGAAGAAGGACGGCACCGTGGTCGACAGCCGGGGGCGTGACGAAACGTCGCGGGCGGTGCGGGCGCTGCAGGACATTTTCCTCAAGGTGGTGCCGATGCGGGCCACCGATATCCACATGGAGCCGAAAAGTGGCGACGAGATGGTGGTCCGGTGCCGCATCGACGGAATCCTCCAGCGGGTCTCGGACCTGACCGCCGAGGAGGGGCGCGCGGTGCTGTCGGCGATGAAGGTGCTCGCCGACATGGACATCGCCGAACGGCGGCGGCCGCAGGACGGCACGTTCGCCGTGATCATGGGGGATCGGAGATTCGACGTCCGGGCCGCCAGTGGCCCCACCAACTACGGCGAGAAGATGTCGCTGCGGCTCCTCGATGCCGACGGCGGCATGGTGAAGGGGGGGCTGGGGAAACTGGGGATGCGCGATTCGATCCTCAAGCCGCTGCGCGAGATCTGCCAGCAACCCCACGGGATGCTCATCGTCTGTGGACCGACCGGCTCCGGAAAGACGACCACCCTCTATTCGGCGCTCGGCGAGATCGACGTCTACTCGCGGAACATCATCACGATCGAGGACCCGATCGAATACCGGCTCGAGGGCATCTCGCAGACCGCCGTCAACAACGCCGCCGAGCTGACCTTCGCGAAGATCCTCCGCTCGACGCTGCGGCAGGATCCCGACGTCATCCTCGTGGGCGAGATCCGTGACAAGGAGACGGCTGAAATCGCCATGCAGGCGGCGATGACCGGCCACTTCGTGTTCACGACCCTCCATGCCAACGACGCGCCGACGACGATCACGCGGCTCATCGACCTCGGCGTCGACATCAGCCTCGTGCAGTCGGCGGTCACCGCGGTGCTGGCCCAGCGTCTCGTGCGGTTGCTGTGCGAGAAGTGCAAGGAGCCCTACGAGCCGTCGGCCGAGGAGCGGCAGCGTCTCGGGATCCCCGCCGACAAGGCGGTCACGCTCTCCAAGGCCCGCGAGAAGGGCTGCACCCAGTGCCTCGGCACAGGGTACCGCGGCCGGACGGGGGTGCACGAATTGCTCGTGTTCGACAACACGATCCGCGACCTGTTGGTGGGGCGGCCGAGCGTGCAGGTGATCCGCGCCACCGCCCGTAAGGCCGGCATGCGGACGCTGCTCGAGTCGGGCGTCACCAAGGTGCTTTCCGGTCAGACGAGTGTCGACGAGGTCGTGCGCGTCCTGAAATGAATGAAGACTCGCCGCCGGTCGGCCGGCCGGCGGCAATGGTGGCCGGCGGCAATGGTGGCCGGCGGCAATGGTGGACAGTGTGAGCGGCCGGCTGACGGCTGCGTGCCGGGGTGGTCCCCGGGAGGGCGACGATGGTGTTGGCTGTCGGACTTTTGCAGCAGTGGGGTGACCTCGCGGCCATCGCGGTCGTGATCGCGATGGCGCTGGTGGGGATGAAGAGCGGGTTGTTCGTCGGCACCCTGTGGGGCATGACGGCCCTCGTGGCGGTGATCGCGGGGCTGGCCGGCCTCGACCGGGTATCCGATCTGCTGCGGATGGCCGATGTTCCGCCGGTGTGGCTCCCGGCCACGTCGTTCTTCCTCACGGCGGCCGTGGTCGCGGTGGGGTTCCGCTTGGCGGTGGGCGCGATGGTGGACGAGGACGAAGTCCGGTTTCCCCCCTTGGTCGACACGCTCGGTGGTCTGGCGGTGGGCGGACTGGGTGGGCTGATCGCCGCCGGGGGATTGCAACTGGCGCTGTCGATGGCGCCGCTTCCCGCCTGGGCCGGACGGATCGACCCGCGGAAGCAACTCGACCTCGGGAGCCCGCTCCTCGAGTGCTTCGCGCGGTGGGCCACGGCCGATCCGGTGCAGCGTGAGGTCGTACTGCGCGGCGAACCGGGCCTCAAGTTCGACCCCACCGCGGCGGTCAAGCCGCCGGCGAATCCGCAGGAGGAACTCGAGCGCAAGCTGAACCCGTGGAAAACCAGCGAGGTCTTCGCCGACACCAACCTCAATGGTGGCTGTGAGGAGGACGAGGAGTTCATCGACAGCGACGGCGACGGCAAGTTCTCCCTGATGACGGAGACCAACGACCTCAACGGCAACCGCCTCCGTGACATCGGCCTCCTCGAGCGCTACCGACTCGGGCCCTGGCTGACCGTCTCGGTGACGCGGACGCTGCCCCCGAAGCGCGACGGGGAGGAGGGCACGGCGGATCGCCCTGCGACGACGCTCGCGACCGATGGGCAGACGGCGACCGTGCCATCCACTCAAACTCCGCCGACCGTCAATCCCCCGGTGGTACCCCCGACCACCCAACCCCCGATCGTGCCACCCCCGACCGTTCCCGCAGTGCCTCCGGTGGGTACAGTGCCACCCGCTGGCACCGTGGAGAAAGCGGGCGCGGAGCGGGTCGTGATCCGGGTCACGGCGGCCATCGCCTTCGACGCGGAGGGGGCCACGACCAGGTTGGCGAAGAAGCTCGACGTGGTGGGCAGCAGGTGGAAGAACGAAGGCTCCGTCACGATCATCACCCTCCCGTACCGGGGCAAGCTCAAGGACGTGATCGCGGCCATCACCGCGGAAATCGGCCTCGTCAACAAGACCGATGCCGAAACGCGCACGATCGACGTGACGGTGGAATGACCCGGTGGCTGGATACCGTGGGTGGGACCGCGGTATTTTTTGCGCGGGGGACCGCGGTATTTCTTGCGCGGGGGACCGCGGTATTTCTTGCGCGGGGGACCGCGGTGTTTCGTGCGCGGATGACCGCGGTGGGTATCGGGGCTGGTGTTCAGCCCGTCCGTGCCAGCACTTCGGCCAGATGGACCGTGCGGATCTGCCGCCCCTGTCGCGACAGCCAGCCGTCGAGCTGGAGCTGGCAACTCGGGTCGCTCGAGACGATGTAATCGCATCCGGTCCGGGCAAGTGATCCCGCCTTCACCTCGGCCATCGCGGTCGAGATCATCGGATACTTCACGCTGAACAGACCACCGAAGCCGCAGCAGCTCTCCGGCTCGTCGCACTCCACGAGCTCCAGCCCGCGGACTGCCGCGAGCAGCCGCCGCGGTGCCGCCCGGATCCGCAATTCACGCAGCCCGTGGCAGCCGTCGTGGTAGGTGACGCGGTGCGGGAAGACGGCGCCGACGTCGTCGACCCCGAGCCGATCGACGAGAAACTCACCGAATTCGTAGGTCCGCGTCGCAAGATCGACCGCCGCCTCCTCATGGTCGGTGCCGGCGAGGAGCTGCGGGTAGAAGACGCGCATCATCGCCACGCATGATCCGCTCGGCCCGACCACCGCCTCGGCGTCGGCGAACAGCTCCACCGCCCGGGCAGCCACGGCCTTGGCCTCGTCGAGGTAGCCGGCGTTGAAGGAAGGTTGGCCGCAGCAGGTCTGCGCGGGGCGGAAGACGACGTCGTGGCCGAGGCGCTCGAGGACCGTGGCGACCGCGAAGCCCACGGAGGGGCTCATCTGGTCGACGAAGCAGGGAATGAAGAGATCGACCTTCATGGCAGCCTCACCCCGCGACCGGTCTGGCGGGAGGAATCATGCACCGGCCGACGACCGGGGGAGGTTCACCGGCGCCGGCCCAAAGACCGGACCACCGCCTGCCCCATGTCGGCCGGACTCTCCGCGATCTCGATGCCGGCGGCGGTGAGGGCCGCGAGCTTGGCCTCGGCCGTGCCCTTCCCCCCCGAGATGATCGCCCCGGCATGCCCCATCCGCTTGCCGGGCGGTGCGGTGCGGCCGGCGATGAACGCCGCTACCGGCTTGGTGACGTGGTGCCGGACGAAATCGGCGGCCTCCTCCTCGGCGCTGCCGCCGATCTCCCCGATCATCAGGATCGCATGCGTGTCGGGGTCGGCCTCGAAGAGGGCGAGGATGTCGATGAAGCTCGACCCGACGAGCGGATCGCCGCCAAGCCCGACGCAGCTGCTCTGCCCGTGGCCGAGGCTCGTGAGCTGCCAGACCGCCT
>SXGQ01487149.1_pt1 | contig 47444 bp, 34 predicted proteins | sample 3178371 | NCBI WGS metagenome assembly SXGQ01 (sample SAMN11356859, study PRJNA531348) | freshwater metagenome | isolation source: freshwater sample F1-20 | place: China: Fuxian Lake, Yuxi | collected 2017-12-25 | reverse complement strand
GGAATCAACGACCTTCGCCGCACGCCGAAGACGCCGCGCCCTCGGTCGCAGTACTCGTACATGCACACGCGCGGCTCTCGCCAGGCACTTGGGCTCGACGCCCATCCGGGAACGTTGCACCACTATCCTGATATCACCAAAAAGGAGAAGGAGGAGCGGGCGGCGGCTAAGGCGGCTGCGGCGGCGGCAGCGAAACGACGGAAAGAGGAGGAGGAGGCGGAGAAGAAGGCAGAGCAGGCAGAAAAGTTAGCGAGGAGGACGAAGGAGATTTTAGACGCGAAGTTAAAATCACCCGAGCATGCAAAGAAGGTGGCGAAGTTAACGGCGAAAAAAATGGCAGCGGGCGGCACGCGTCGTCGCCACCGCAAGCACCGTTCCACTCGTCGCCGCTAAACGCTCGTCGTGATCCACTCATGCGGCATTTCCATGTAGAGCACTGTGCTAAAAAACGGCGACATGCGTTCGTCCAAGACTAATGCACGCTGCTTGTCATTCTCCATCAGAGTCTTGACCATCCTGCGAAGGACGGCTGGTTTCTTGTCGGGAGACTCATTCACCTTAATACGACACGACCCCGAGGTATACCCACACAAGGACGACGCATTACACGCGTCCTTTTGTCTGAACTGCCCGCAGGGAGTCCGCACCTTGTTCACAAAGTCACGGGGATTCTCCGCGACTTCCCAATACGATTTCTTGGTCATCCATGCTTCCAGCCGCTTGTACAGATTGGCATCCCGACGCAGAATGCTGTTGCGCAGAGGGCTGAAGTCTGCGTTCTGGATATCCTTGGACAACGAGAACAGCAGAAAGTCAAAGACCTCGGCCGCATACGAGATTTCACGGAACGTCTTGACATCCTCTGCATTGGGGACACCATTGACCAACTGGTCCTCATTGGTTGTCCGAACCGTACCCACCACTTCCTTGGCTGCCTTGCCGAGCACGGGTGCACCGGGCTTGAACGGCGCACGGAATCCAGAGGCCAGCAGAGACTCTGTCGGACGGCCATCGACGTCCACCAGATCTTCGACCCACTTGAATCCAGGGTGTTGCGTCGCATCCAAGAAGGACCGTAAAACGGCCTGCGTGGGCAACTCCTCTATCTTGATGTCTGCATATCCACTGCGAACAGGAATACCGGGCAACGGAGGCTGCGTCACGGGCTGAATGGGCAAGACAACCACGCCAGGAACAAACACAGCCTGCGTACGTCCGAAGGGGTCGTGAATCAACTGCGGATTCGGCTTGGACTTCAGACGCAATTCCGTCAAGGCGGACTGCAAATCAGGTGTGTTGGACGCACAGGCTTGAGAGTGGAGAGCAGATAGAGTGGCCAATGTCTCCCTTGCAAAAGGCTCCTTTTGAATGTCCACCTTGTAGTCGAACTTCTCACCTGCCTTGACTGCACGGCGCGTGGCGTGGGCAAGGATATCGCCGTCAATCATGACGATGGTGCGCGACTGAGCGCCAAGCGTATCGGACCAGTACCCGCATGAAACCGTGTTTGTTTTGGTCGACACTCGAATGACCTTGCACTTGAGAATGGCCGTCACGTACTCAAGTTCATCGAGCGCAGGCAATGAGCCTTTTTCGTAAGCAGCCGCAATTCCAGACACGATACGGTCGGTCTGCGTATCACCATCGCCCAAGTCTGTCCACGTGCGGAAGAAGGAACAGAGCATCACCGCCTCTCGCGCCTTGTCAGGCGTAGGAATGGATGTGGTTGTGTCCTTGAGAAACACAGGCATCGTCTTGGACGGTCGACCCAGACCAATGCGGAAGAAATCAGAGTTTCCTGCTTCAATGCGGTTCTTGGGAACACTGGTTGCGTACGATGTCTTGATGCGGAGAGAGCGTGCAAGTTCATCCGACAGGTACCCCATGCGCCGCTGAGGCAGGTTGATTGTGCCCAGAATGTACGTGTCGTCTTTCGTCGCATCCTTTGCAATGACGTCCGTTGCGCGACGTTCCTTGTAACAGCAAGGTTGTCCCTCCTTGTACGCGGGAAACACATTGTCCTGGTTCCGCTTGATAACGCTGAACTCGGGCGTGCGGTCTGACTTTTTGGTGATGACCTTGCCCTGGCACACGGGACATGCATCGTCCACCAATTGGTCGGCACGCAAAGGAATCTCATCCACCACACACCAGTACTGTGGACAAATGGCCACTCCATCGGGATCCTTCAGGTCGAGCGTAGACCACGCGCGGGCCGAGTAGTCGGCGGGAAGTTTGGCTTCTTCATCCGCCGTCAGCACCACCACCTGCTTCGTCTTCTCGCAGTTGGACGGATACTTCTCGTCAAACATGACAGGATTGAACTTGCGGAGACGGCGATTGAAGTAGTTGTACGTGGTGCCCTCTGCCGATTCCAGTTTCTTGAGTTGCTTGCTCGGTGCAGGCAGTGGAGCCACGACAGGGGCCCACCCCGCGCGTTCCTCGGCTCGTGACCGAGGAGCCATGGATGGAGGTTCAGCCGCATTCGTCTCCAATCCCAGTAAGGCGGCCAGGTCATCATCCACTTCAAAGTTTCCTTCTTGGACCGTGACAGTTGCCGCAGGAGCAGCCGCAGCCTCCACCACTTGAAGGCGACGAGGGCAAACTGCATTCACAGCCGCATCGTCTGACGTCAGGACATGGCGAAGCAGACTGGCATACTGCAGGATACGGTCCACGTTGGTGACGGACGACACAATCACCTCCTTGCTGCGATACTTGAAGGTGGGGTATCCACGCAGAACCCGCTCCAAGTCAAATTCTTCACCAAGCATGACAAACTTCTGCACGAGTGCATCGGCCTCAGGCTGCGTCATGCCCATCTCTGCAACCAGCGTATTCGCATTGGCATCCTCGGTCTCGTAGAGCAGTTGGTACGCCCGCAACTCCTGCGGCGTCATGTCGGCAGACAAGTGTTCGGCCCGCATCAGTCGGAAGGCATCGTCCTGCGTGGAAAAGACGGAGCGCAAACAGGGGAATCGCAGCATGTCGAACTGGGCAATCTCCTTGGCGAAGGATGCAAGGATGGACAGGTCCTGCAGTTCCCAGCGACTGAGGTCTAGGTCCTTGGTCTCCACGAATGGCGTCACGGCATCCAGAGACTTGAACCAGTTGACGAACCCTTCTTGGATTTCCTCGGTCTTCTCCTTCGACTCCTTGGTGCGCCACGCAGTAAAGGTCACATCCTTGTTTGTGATGGCGATACGGTCAAACGACGTGCGTCCCGTTCCGCGGTAGAGCAGAAGTGTCGGCAACTTGCGCTGGGGCTGCGTGTTTGCGGCCCACGACTTCCACAGTCCCGTGTCCATGAAGGGTTCCTTGGTCTTTTCATCCGTGACAAAGAACTTGTGACGTGTCAGTTCCTGCCTGGACGTGAAGTAGCCGACGTACGGGGTCTTCTTGTTGACCGTCAGACCATAGAACATCTCCTCGAAGCGGGCCCGGGGCGCATTGAATTCAGTCTCGACAAAGGGCACGAACCATTTGGCACGAAGAACAGATACATGGTTGGGTTGGGGCGTCTCCAGTTCAAGCAACGCCCTCAACTGCTCCGTCGTGGAGCGGAGAGACTGCAGTTCGGACTCTGACAACCGCTGAGGAGTATCGGACTGAAGCAAGGGAAAGTATATGCGCTGAACTAATTGCGAGACATCCGCAGGAACGGGCGTTGCACGGAACTCGGTGATTTCGCGGCTCTCTGGGTACAAGGTCTCGTACAAACTCTGTCCATTCAGCACCGGAATGCGAGCGGCAGGAATGTTCATGTCCTTGGGAGGCATATGCAGAACCACGCATCGCTCATCGGGGACTCCGAAGGTGCGCCACTCCAGAAACACGGCACCCGGTGCAAAGATGGACTCGAGAGCCATAGGACGAGCCATCCAGTCCTCTCGTGTCGCAGGAGGATCAATGACTGCAGGCATGCCGCGAACCTGTTCCACGTAGGTCTTGAACATGTCCTTGTCCACGCGGGACCCGTTCAGAGACACACGTAAAAACAGAGCCTCCCAATGGCGCGGGTCTGCGTAATAGTCGGCAGGTAAGGAGACACGCGCCTCTACGTACAACCGAGGTGGATACGAATTCACAGCAAGAGCGATGTGCTGTCGCACAATGTCCAGTGTGTCGTCCTCAAAGAACGACACGGACCCCGCTCCTGCGATGGGAAGTGTCTTCATTGTGTTTGGAGTAGGTTTTTACTCAGATGGGTGTATCCGTAATCTTCATCCCGCAGTACGGTGTCGGAGAGTGGGCATAGTTCACGGGCTTGTAGATGCCCAACTTGATTCCATCATGAAGCACGCGCTTGAAGTTGGCCCAGAACTCGGGAGTGTGACCAATCGTCTCGGTCAGCAAATGGCTCATCTCGTGCAGAATCACGAACATGACCGTATTCTCATCCACGAGCGGATACTCGGGAGGACGGGTCTTGTCGCGCAAGCACACCACAATCTTTTGCCCCTTGTTCTCGGAGTAGGACGTGTCAGGCGACTGCATGTCATTCTCTACAAAGACGTCGCCGTTGTAATTGGCCAGAAAGCGGGCAATCGGCGGGTCCGCAGCGACCAAGGGGTCGGAGTAGTACGTCTTCAACTTTTCCACGTTTCTACGAATCGTGACCATCAGTTTCAGAGCCTCCTCCTTATGGGGGAGATTCTGCATCTCGTAGGTTTTGCCGTCGGCGCCCTGCATCGCAACGGTGTTCTTAGGATTGCCAAAGTACGACAGAGCAACCGCCGCGGCCGTCACGCCAATCGTAACGGGTAGCATTGTGTAGTAGTGGGAAGAGGTTTGGGGGCCTACGCGCACAGGCCGTCCAGCGCGCGCGACGCACGGAAGGGGTCCGGGTCAATGGTCGAGTTGAGGAACGGGCCGACCTTGGACTGCGAGTTCGGCACCTCCGATCGGATGTCGTATGTCGGGTTCCTGTTCGTCTGCGCGATGCCGATGATGGAGACGTTGGTGTGGTAACTCGACTGCAGGAAGTTCTGGCCCTGCAGGTCATTGACGCCAGTGGGGTTGACGGCCGCCCAGGAGGCACCAATCTCACCCTTGGGGAGCAGTTCATCCGACGCGAGCGTGCGCTGCGTGTACGTCTGCTGGCTCGAGGGGGTCGCACCCTGCATGCCACTCACCTGGACGGCATTGCCTCCGAGGCTGCCCGTCTCGGCGGCGGGGACGTAGGGTCCACCATCCGCCATCGGGCCCGCCGAGCCCTCGCCACCCAACTCCTGAGGCGACAGGGTCAGGTTGTCCACGACGACACTCTTGCCGTTGGCATACGAAGTGAAAAGTCCGTAGACAACCACGATTCCTACAAGGATAGCACCCAGACGAAGGAGTTTCTGCTGCGAGAACTTCATCGTAGTTTATTATCACGCACAGACAAATTTCATGAGGAAGTTGCTTGACCCCCTGGTAAAAGATGTCTTGGAGCAGTTTCAGTCTCCCGCGGTGCAGGAGCCCCTCGAAGAGTTTGTGTTGAGGCCGCTACTCCAACGCATCCTACACCTTCTGTACCCCTACATCTTCGGGGTCATGCTCCTGTGGATTATGATGTTCCTCTGCCTCGCGCTCATCCTCCTCGTGCTTCTTCGGGGTAGTGTCCTGGACTTCAGGAAACAGTAGCGACACGAGGCGCTCACGACGGAGTCCCCAGAAGCCACGGAGATTGCGCTTCTTCGCCTCGTCTCGGAGTTCGTGGATCGTCATCTTCTCGATACGGTAGGACGCCGGAAGTTCAGGGAGGGTCAAGAGATGAATGAGTTCAGCACGCTTCAGGATGTAGTACTGCTTGATGTGACGAGAGCGGGCAACCTGCTTGAGTTCGGGAAGAGAGAGACGGTCCATGGTGAGGTCCGTTAGCCAGTCGCCCCAGAATCCGTTTTTTCGCCGCTTCCTAGTAATGAAGCGAACACCCGTGGTCCTTGCCTTCTTTTTTGCTTCGCTGCTCGTCGGTGTCTACGTCGCTTTTCAACTGCAGACGACCGAGACGTTCACAATTGCACAGGAGATTGGAGAGCCCGTGCGATCTGAGGTGATGCCTATCGTGAGCGGCGACTCGGGGCCGAAGGAGTTGAAGGAAGCCCCGTACGAGATAACAGAGGACGCCAAGTTGTTTGCGTTCGACGACAACCGCAAGTCGGCCGACTGTTGCCCGAGTCCCTTTGTCTCTGATATGGGATGTATCTGCCTGACCGACGAGCAGAAGGCGCAGTTCGCGTCCAGGGGTGGTAATGGAAATGTCTGAGTAAATACAATGGAGCATCTACGTGCACTCATCAATCACCTGAAGGAGAAGTCGCCCACGCTGACCTTCCCCAAGGCCTCCGAGGAGTTATACCAGCAAGTACAGTCTGCTCTCCTGCCCCATGCCATGAAGGTGGTGCAGAAGGACAATACCCTTTTCCGTGGCGAGACCGCCGTACAGTTTCTCGAGGGCGTGGACATTCGCCGTGCCTGGTCTGGCGATGACGACGCGTGGAAGAAATTGCACATGGCCCTTATCTACTCGTTCCTGCAGGGCGACCCGAAGGAGAAGTTGAGCAAGATGATGGAGACCTTCAAGACGATGCTCCCGGGCGGCAATGCCCAGACGGATGAAATCATGAAGTTGCTCGAGCAGGAGGACACGGAGGCGTCTCTCCACGAGATTTTCGAGTTGCTCATCAACACCCGCCTGGCGACGGTTGTGGGTGACCTGGTCTCGTCCATGGACCTCGACGACCTCGGCATTGACTTTGAGAACCCGCACGAACTGCTGGAGGCGCTCCAGCACCCCGAGCGCAGCACCGTGATTCAGACCATCATGAAGCGTGCCCAGTCCATTCTGGAGGAGCGTATCCGCACGGGTCGCATCAACCAGAAGGAGTTGATTCGGGAACTGGAGACCCTGCGAGCCAAGTTCCAGTCGACGTTCGGCAAGTACCTCAATGAGATGATGGTCGGCCAGCAGGGCAATACGACAGGCAATACGTCGGAGACCATCATGGGCAACTCACCCGAGGCTCGTCGTGCACGCATGGCGGCACGTCTTCAGAAGAAACTGCGCGAAAAAGGTCGCAAGTGAAGATAAGAGATGAGCGAGCCTTTCTGGATCGCAGACCCGTCTGTTTTATTTCGACAGGACACATGGTTGGCCTTTGTGCCCACGCCAGACATGACGGTGGACCAGTCGCTGAATGCCGTGGTGCGATTCGTCACGTACCTGTCGGCCCTGCTGTTTTTGTGCTCCATGGACTTCAGGTACATCCTGTATGTTCCCGTGACTATGCTGGTGACAGTGGCGCTGCACAAGTGGTTTCCCGTGGCCAAGGAGATGTTCCAGGGTTCGCCGTACGTGTCGGGATACGTGGGGAGGGAAAAGACACAGCCAACCACCGACAACCCCTTCATGAATCCCACGTTGGTGGACATTAATGAGAAGCCGAACAAGCCGCCGCCTGCAGAGATTACGACCCGCGAGACGCGCGACAAGGTGAATGCGTCCTTCGCGCAGACGTCCAATTTGTACATGGACACCAGTGACGTGTATGCCAACATGCAGTCGCAAATCAACTTTCACTCAGTGCCCATTGACGACCACGCAGGGTTACTGAAGTTCATGAAGGGTGGAAAGGGGTCGGACAAGATTCTGAATGAGGGCTATGTGCCCGCGAAGGGTACGCTGGGCATCCCCAGTGCCGCAGACCTGTACACACAGATGAACCCAGGAGAGACACAGATGACGCAGGCGCAGTGGAACGCCACGCAGGTTTAAACACGCTCCCGCTCAAACACGCTCCCGCTCAAACCCGCCTCCGCGTCTTGTGCGTGTCTGCTTTGCGCCTCCGCGTGCCCTGCTCTCCCTTCAAACCCAGTTTCATCAAGATGTCGCGCCCCGTCTTCTGCGACCCAGGAAGCACGCGGTCAGGTCCGTGAGCAGGGCGGTACTTCATGGTCGGAAAACTGCTCACACCCTCCTCAGGCGGAACGTCCTTGGACTCCACACGCACAATCTTCACCTTGCCCTTCATCTTCTTGCTCGCGGCCTTCCACGCAGGTTCATTGTGGATACAGTGCGGGCACCCCGTCATGAAGAACAATACAAGAACAGGACGCTTACGGAGAGACCTCCGTGCATCCTCCATCTTGCCGCCTGTTGCAGGTCCGCCAAATGCACGCATGCTGAACGGGGCTAAGTTTCCCGCCATTTATATCACCTACTAGAAAATGACGACCATCGGCGCATCGGTTCCTCCCCTCCGTCCGAACGGTGGTACGCCTGGACTCCTGCCACAGTATACTCAGTATGCGACCTCGACGGCGGCTTCGTTCAAGACCTTCACACCCCGTGACCCTGCGACGCAAGCCAAGTACGATGCCATGTCGCCGGCATGGGAGGGCGTGGACTCGACGAACAAGGCCATTGCGCGTGGAGAGTTCAAACTGGACACGGCCCCAGGCAAGGAGCCCCCGCCCCCGTCCGGCGATTGGTTTTGTGTCGTCCAATAACAATGTGGTGGCTCCCCCTGTTGTTGCTGGCGGCCTTGTTGATGATGACGACGGCAGAGAAGTTTACCGAGCCGCAAGGGACTGCTGTGACGACCGTCGGACAAGCGCAGGGTCCTATGACAGGCCCTGGTGCATTCGCCCCCGTCACGCGCCCCGACAGGAGTTCGCTGTGGACCAGCAAGATAGCGGCCAATACCCCGTTCGGCACAGATCCCGCGCCCTACATCACTGCGCTGGCCGCCTTTTACGATAGAGTGTACAAGCCCGCAACGTCTCGGCCGAAGGAATCGGATGTCGACACTTTCATCAAAACGCCGTACCCGGGAACTGACCCCGCCGCACTCAAGACGATTATCATGATGGGCTTTCGCATTGACTCGGCTACCGGCAAGAGTGAGTCAGAACAGACCGCGTTTCAGCCGTCTGCCAAACTCCTGGCACCGAAGGATGGCGTGGACGAGGTACGCGTGCGCACAGAAGACGAGTATAAACCCGCAGACAGGACGGGACCATTCAATGACTCGGCGCTAGGAAAGATGGCCCCAACTCCACAGACAGTTCCGTCTCGTGGTGAACGGCGTAAGCGAGAGTTAACACCCATTGAAAATATTTGAGTAAAGGTAATGAAGAAGTCCGACGTCTTTTGCTGGTTGGTGATCGGGCTGCTGCTGTTGTTCTTGTGGAATTCGTCGTCCATTGAATTCTTCCAGGATACACCTGGTATCAAGGGTCCACCGTACACAGCATCCGATGCAACCAAGATTGTCGCTGTGATGCCAACGACCATGAAGGCTGCACTCAAAACGAGCACCAGGTCCGAAGACCCCCTCCGGATGATTCAACCGATTACACCCATCATGTCCGATTTCCACGCAGTGTATGCCGCTGCAACCACGCGCCTCACGCCTGCAAACGTAGATACATTCCTGCTGACCGAGACGATTCCAACTGGATTGACCAAGGCAGATGTCAAGACGCTGTTGGTTACCTACTTTGTGACGCCCACACCGGGGGCGGCGAATGCGCCCTTGACGGCTGGACAGATTGCGGCGAATGCACAAGCCGCTGCTCGTGCTGCCGCGAGGGCGGCAAGCGACGCTGCATACGCCAGGCAACTGGCGGCCCTTGGACAGACAGGGGGATATAGTGATCCCTCTGCCAACAGACTGCCAACCAGCGATGTCTCCGGAAACGGAAGTTCGACTGTGACCAGCGACGCCTCTGCCAATAGAATACCGTTCTCAAGTTCGTTTGGAATCAGCAGTGGCGGCGGAATCGGAGGCGGAACACCGATGTCGGGTATGCAATTGGGTGGTCCGACGTACGGTGGCCTCGGGTCCAATGCCAACAACCTGGCTACAGCCGCTGGAAACTGGGCCTCGGTGGGCAGCAATTATCCGACCATGTATGGACCCTCTACGAGGGGAACGTCTCTTCCGAATTCAAACTCTGGCCTGATTCTGCCGACGGCAGAGCAGGTAGGGGTGAACATGCCTGGTTGTCGGGCGCCCAGTGAGTTGGGCACCTTCACCCCGCTCGAAACGCAAAAAATGGATGGCGATCCGTTAGGATTCTTGCCAGATTATCGAGTGTTTATGAAGTAAGATGGCGACCTCCTTTGGACTCCGTAATCAGCGTGGCTCGTGCTGGGTCAATGCAACTCTTCAATCCATCTTCCGCCTCCCCGAAGTCCAAGACCGTTACGAGAACGATAAGGCCGACGAGAATAACCCCGTCGACCTTTGCCTTCAAGAAATCTGGTGCTCCCGTGGCGACGAGGGCCTCAAGGCGCTGTACGAGTGTGTGAAGACGGGCGTGATGCCTGCTGGCGAGGGCATTGGCGACTCCCACGAACTCTTGGAGTTCCTCTGCGACAAACTGCCGTTTCTGGACAAGTTATGCCGCTTCAAGATGTCCCACCAGGTCAAGTGCGTGAACTGTGACTACTCGGACCTGCGTACCGACTCGCTGATTGAGTTCTCGGTAACTCCGACGGCAAAGAAACAGGGGCTAATCTCCTGCATCGGTGCTGCCGTGCAGCCCGTGTCCATTCCTGACTGGACGTGTGAGAAGTGCAAGGGCAGGGGGTGTTCCAAGCAGTTGCTGATGGCCACCTTCCCCGATGTCTTTGTGTTCCACTGCACAACGCTTGACACGTCTGTCTCGTACTCTCCGCTGCTGAACATCAATGGCAATCGCTACGCCCTGTCCTCGGTCGTCTGCTTCAATGGCGGACACTGGTGGACCTATGGACGCTCTCAGCCACCTGGCTCGAACTGGGTCGAGTTTGACGACCAGCGGGTTCAGGACCACGGACCGAACAACTTCCCGTTGTCGGACACAATGCGGCTGTTATTCTATTATCGCCTCAAGGAATAAGCAAGGGATGACAGACACCCCCGCCGTGATAACGCCAACTCTAACACTGAATGCAGAGATTTCCGCAGGGGTCGGAATTGCGCTTTCGGTTACTATGATTTTAAGTTTCTTCATCTTCTTCGTGAGCGGCTCGTTCATGGCGGTGATTGTCTTTTGGCTGGTCCTCATTCTGTCGGTCGTCATTTTGGTGACCTACGGATACCTGCCGACTACTCTTTTCGCCGTAAAGAAGACGCCACCGCCTCCGCCTTCAGGATCGAAGACGGGTTCGCCGAGCGGATACGGACTGGTGGGTATGGAGGTTTTCCACATTAGCGACAATACCTTCACCTACGACGAAGCGCAGGCCGGATGTGCTGCCTTCGGAGGCAGCCTTGCAACAATGGACCAGGTGACGGAAGCCTACAATGACGGCGCCGAGTGGTGCGGATACGGCTGGTCTGCAGGTGGTCTGGCCCTGTTCCCTACGCAGCGCGGTACATGGGAAGCCCTCCAGCAGGAGGTGGACCCTTCAAAGCGCACGGCCTGTGGACGCGTTGGCGTGAATGGTGGATACTTTGACCCGTCAGCCAAGTTTGGCCTCAATTGCTATGGATACAAGCCTGCAGCCACGAAGAAGATGACCTTTCCTACACCTCCTCCTGGGTCTGATAGCACAGCATTCAAATCTGCTGTGAACAAGTTCCAGAGCATGCTGACGTCGTTTACGGTGTCGCCGTACTCCCGCCAGCAGTGGTCGGGATACGGAGCCATGGGGTCAAATGCGACAGAGGCCGCGTCGTATGGTTCTCAGTTCGCGCAGAATCTGGGTGGGCTCACGAGCAATGTGTCTCCAGTCGATGTGACTACAGAGTCGTTCACGACGAAGGAAGAGTTGGAAATGCTTGAGAAGCGCCAGAGCGGATACTCGTTCATTGCCCAGCCTGCGTATGCGCCCCTGTCTCAGGTCGAGCAGACGGTTGCTGGCCCTGCTGGGCCCACGGGGCCCACGGGGCCCACGGGTCCTGTTGCTCCGCCGACGCCCATGAATCCCGCCTCGGGTGCGGATACGACGACCACACCTACGCCTGCTGAATTGGCAATAGCGGGGTGGAAGAGGGCGAATCCTACGTTGGCAATCACAGACGAAATCAAGACCTGGCTTGGAAGCAACTTGATGGCACTGAATCGCAACAATTACGGCGCGGGAGGCAAGAAGGGAGAAAAGAACGATGCGTGCAGCGGGTCACCCGACTGCAAGGGTACGTGTACGAACAGCAAATGTTCGGACGCTTAAAAGTTAATGAACCCGAACAACTGAACCAACGACGGAATCTTTGAATCTGCATCGTAGTAATCAAGACGCATCGGCTTTCCGTTAGACTCCTGTTTGACGCAGAGATACGGCATTCCAGGCACATAGGTCATGCCTTTCGGGCACTGCCTGTAGCACAGACCATCCACCCGTTCCGTATGAACCGCATTCTCGACGAGTTTCTGCTCTTCGCAGGAACGCTCTCCGTCATGCGCACCCGACGGCTCCATGCACTTCTTCTTCGTCCTCGGCTTCTTGTCCTTTGCATCCTTCCAGCGCCTGTACCAATCGTCAAATCCAGGGAGCCCGCCTGCATCCTGAGGGCCGGGGCAGACACCGCCGCCGTCAAGGCGTCCTATGGTCTTGATAATCGGAAACCATCCTCCTGCATACTCGACGCGGTTACAGATCAATCCCCAATTGTTCCATCCATTTGGACATGGCTCCAGGCCCACGGGTGTACCGATGCCATTCTCCTGCGTATCCGCCCAACAGACGTCACTTACGCGATGCCGCCCGGACGGGCATGGCTTGTAGCACAGCAGTCCATTGAGTTCAGGATGGGTGGGAGGACATGTGTACGGGTAACTCGACAATATCGGATATCCAAAGATTTTAATAGGCGAAAAGACGAATCCAATCGCAATGATGATGAGCAAGATGACCGACACTCCAACGGCAATGAGAACAAGGGCACCAACGCCAGCCAAGATCGGGGACTTCGCCAGTCGAAAGACCTCCATGTATATCGTGTAGAACATGAACACTCCGAACCCTGCAACGACAACGGCCCCGATGAACTTCCCCGTCTGCAAGAGGGACTTTAGGATGTCGTAGAAGGGAGTGGTGACTTCGGGCATCCACAAAAAGTCGCCCGCGGTCTTTTCAGCCTTCTCAATCACGCCTTTTTGTGGCATGCCGTTATTTCTACGATAGAAAACAATGGACCCTTGCCTACCCAAACTTCAACCGTTCACAAAGAAGAGTGCGCAGACAACAGGTGTGGTCTCCCGCCCTACAGACCAACAGAACACGTTTCCGTTCGTGCCCCTGGTCTTCAAGCCGCAGGATGGAGCGATTGCCCCCTTTGAGACCAATGTCTTCACACGCCAGCCTGAGACGCGAACCACTTCGTAGCACATTTTGTCTGGTCATACACAAAGATGGACGTGGTTCTGCTTATGGGCCTCGCTGCCCTCGGATACGCCCTGGCGAATGAGTCAAACCCCCGAAAGAAGAAGCAGGTTGACCATATGACGCCGCGCAAGAACCCGATGGAGACCTTCGTGAACCCCGAGCAGACGGGTGGAGTTATGCAGGTCATTGACGCCATGACGGGTCACAACAACATGGTCCCGTTCTTCGGCGCCAACGTCACCCAGTCCATGTATTCGGGTGCCACCGATGGAATCTTGGACACCTACACGGGCACGGGACGGCATACGTTCCACCACAAGGAAGAGTCCCCTGCATTCTTCGTTCCCGAGAAGGGTACGGGCAACCCCTTCGGTCAGCAGATTGAGACAGACTTTGAGCAGTCTCGCCAGGTCACCTCTCTGCGCACAGCCAATGTGTTCCCCATTGACCGTGTTCAGGTCGGCCCGGGTGTGAACGATGGCTACACGAACTTGCCATCTGGCGGATACCAGCAGGATGCGGCCCGCGAGTACGCGCTGCCGCCGACCACTGACGAAATCCGTGTTGCGTCGAAGCCCAAGTTGACGTACAAGAGCGAGGCCGTGCCTGGTGCCTTCTTCATCACGGACATGGGTCTCCAGGCACCTGTCAAGAAGAACAAGCCCGACCGCTTCGTGATTCTCGAGGGCAAGGATGGTGCGATGGACCACCTGAACACGGCTGTGGGGCAGCAGGTGGCTGGAGCCATGTACCCCGAGCAGGTGATGAAGACACAGAAGCGCGAGTCGACGTCAGAGGAGTTCATTGGTGGCCCGCAGTCGGCCAATACGTACCAGACGTATATCCGTTCCTTCACGGAGCCGTTTCAGCAATTCATGAAGTTGACTGTCGAGGGTCGCCCGACACCTGGCGGCCCTGTTGGCGGTATGGCGGCCCTGCAGGGTGGTCCGCAGTCCTACAACGTGGCAACTCACCGCGACGAGAGCATCTTTGCCGCCGCAACCCGCTTCGACACGCCGCTGATGAACATTGGTGGACAGGCACCGACCTCGGCACTCCAGGGCTCCGTCAAGTACTACAACCCGCTGCAGGAGGATATTCTGGTGTCTCGCAACAGCCCCGAGATACAGACGGGCTTCACCAAGAATCCGTATACACAGAGCCTGTCGTCTACAGGTACGTAAATGGACTGCCTTCGATACTCAGGTACGTCGTATGCTGTGTGCACCAAGGGGCAGACACGCAGACAGATTCACGATTTGGTCAGACTTACCGCCGTCTACCGCGGCCGCATTCATGTGTGCTCCTGTCTACCCGACCCGTGGGCCCGCGCATCCCTGTCGTTTCTTGGGGCCGTTTGGACTCCTGCTACTCCACAATGCAACATCTCGCCTACCTCGGCGCCGTAGAGTCCAGTTTGATTGGACGGCGCAACGAACTAGTCCAAACAACGGCGACACTCTTCAACGTCGCCTTGCTTGGTTTAGTCTTGTCAACCTTTGCATACTTTCTGTACGTCCAGTACGAATCCAACAAGGAGGAGACCAAAGAAAAACGGATTCCGTTCAAGCCCACGACTTGGTATTCCGCAACCCGAAATGTTCGCGATGAAGAGTATGGACAAGGAGTCAGCCCTGCTGAAATTGAAGCTCGACTTGGTCTACAGGGACCTGGCTATTGAGGAGGCTCAGAAGCGCTTCGACGAACTGAATGTCGTAGCACCTGCAGCCGAATCCGCAGAGGGCCCAGAGGGTCCAGAGGCTCCGGTTCCCGTGGTTGCAGTCAAGACAGCACCCAAGAAGAAGGTCGTCCGAGCGTTAGTTCCCGGCGCCGCACCTGCAAAGCGCGTCATGTCCGACGAGGCCAGGGCGGCTCTGTCTGCGCGCATGAAGAAGCAATGGGCGGACAAGGTAGCCGTCATCCAAGCAGCACGTGCGCAGCCACCTAAAGCAGTTCTTCCTGCTCCTAAGTAATGGCACTCCAGCCCGACCCAGGGTACTACCCTGCGTTCAGTAACGGGTACTTCCAACTGTACCAGTATGAACCTTTTTTCTATCGGTTCTCCTACCAGCCGTCGACGTCGGTATTCTCGCTGTCAAACACGTCCTGGAACCTCTACGGGTATATTACAAGAGATTTGTCGGGGTTCACGTTCGCGGGACCCGATGGATACAACACCATCTCGTCGGCCACAGGTGAGACAATGACGCTGGTGACGTCAACAGGTGCAATATACTCGAACACAGTCTTTGCGGGCGCGGGGCGATTCACGGACCCGTCGGGGAATTCGTTGGTGTCCAATGTGGTACTCTACGCCAATGAACCCTTTGCAGGTATCTCGTTCAAGACGGTTGCGCCACTGAACCCCGCTACGGCCTTCGTACAACCGCTTCTTCCTGCGCAGTTGCAGTTTGTGGGTGTGAACTCTAATCTGTTTCAACTTCGGGGTCGCCCTGCCGCCTCGGGTGGAAACACATCCTATCTGTTCGTGGCGTCCAATGCAGAGTCACAGGTCGCGTCGTCCACCATCAACATCCAAATCAATCCCGAGCGCGTGCAATTGTTCGGAGGACCCATTAATCAGACACTTACAGTTGACCAAACGATAGCGCCCATTGTGTTCACGGCCGCATCGCCCCTGGGTTCGTCTAACTTCTTCTATACTCTGCCCTCTGGGTCCGTGTCGTTCCCAAGTGGTCTCGGGTTCACGGATAAATTTGGCAACCCTGTATCGTATACGTTCGCACCCGACTTAACTGCCGACCCGTCGGGAACTTTGATTTTGAGGGGAACACCCAGTATCGACTCACCCACTGCAATCGGGTTGTCGGGTAGTTCGAATGTGTTGAGGTCAGCCATTGGTGTTCAGGCCACAAGTGTCTTTTCTGGCGTGCTGACGAACTCGACGACATTGAGTTTCTCGTACTCGCCCACGGTCATCTTTACACGGCCGACGAACAATACGTATTTGCCCGCATTGACAGTGGGGTTGCCTGTCCCGACCTCCAACGCATATCTCTTCAATGCAGTGACTCTGTTTGGGTCAGGGACACAGACGATAAACTCCATCTCTGCGACGAATCTTCCATCTGGACTGACGCTGTCCACTGTGGATGTGTTTGGAAACTCTTACCTACGGGGAACTCCGACGGCGGCAAGTTCGGGTATCTACACAATCTCGGCAACAGACTCGAGCGGAAACGTTGGCACGATCGTTGTTGGCATCACGGCAATCGCCGACGTGGTGACCCTGACGCCCTTTGTGGATGAATCCCTGACGTTTATCATTGGGCGTCCGTTGAGCAATGCACTGCCTGGATACTATTCGAGCAACCTGAGTCTGACGGCCACATCCAGTGCAGGCCAGACGCTAACCTTCTCCTACCCACAGTTTTCGCAGGCAGGTATTACGGCAACCAGCAATGTGACCAGCAACGGCACAGTCATTACGTTCACTGGAACACCTACAACCCTTGTCCCTGCAACGTTTGGTTCCGTGTCGGCTGAGAACTCGATTCCGCGCCCTTACAATGCATATGCTGCCATTCCGATTTTGTTCTCAGTTGTGGATGACGTCTTCACGTGGACTGAGTTCACTGCGTCCTTTGGACAAAACCAGGTGATTACGCCGATTCAGTTAAATGCCACAACACTCAGCGGCCGAGTCGTTGTATCGTATACGGTATCCGGTCTACCGCAGGGGCTGATATGCACTCGCAACGGACTGATTCGGGGGACGTGTCTAGGCAAGGGAAATGGGACCTTCACAGCCACTGCCTCTACTGGAATTTCCACCAAGTCTCGATTGTATTCGTACACCGTTGACCCTGACGCGCTCTTTGTCACAACCGAATTGCCTTCTTATTCTCTGACCCCAGGTGCACCCGTGCCGCCTATTCAGGTTATTGCTGCATCGCGTTCCGGTCTCTCGGTGACTTCATATTCCTTGGCATCGCCTTCCTATGGTCTGGCCATTGGAGCCTCCACTGGAATCATTGGAGGCACGCTGGATTCAGGCGCAGGATTGATATCCAGTGCACCGATTACAGTCAGCACCGTCGTTGGTATCGAGCCCATCTCCTCTACATTTACATTGACCTCGACCACGATTCCTGTGAACGGGGAATTTGCAATTGGGTCTAACGTTATCACGTCGCTATACACAGGCAAGACCGCATCCGTTATTGCAGGTGCAGGATTAGGTTCGCCATTGACAGGAGGGACGACGCGCAATCCGTTTAACGATTGCAATGCCACTGGCCCTGCGAGCGACATTCAAATGAATGGTAGCAATGTAGTGGCGTCACTGTCGCACGTGGGGCCTTACGGGTCGACCATTTTTGGAAGCGCGATCTACGGCAACGGAACATCTTTGCCACTGCAATTGTCACCAGACTTTCCAATGAGAACCTTCGAAACGACATCTCCAAAGCCGAATGTGACATGGACACTCTATCGTAGCGCCTTTTCCATTGCGTATTCGGGGTCGGGGTCAACGTGGTATGCACTGGGTCAGGGGTACAATGAACAGGCGAATGAAGCCTCTAACTTTGGCCAGGTCTATCTGATTGCATCGTACGACAATGGAGCCACGTGGACATCTGGATACTATACATCCGGAACCCCTGCCAACTGGGCACTTGCAGTTACGGACACGGGTACATTGCCCAAGAACCCATTCTTTGCTGCGACTCGCGGCAACGATGGGGTCGACCGGGGCGCAGTGGTCCTCCGGAGATCGGGGAATATCTACATGGCGGGTGGTGGCTCGCGTATTTATAACCCAGACACTGCAACGCCGTCCATGATACGAATCACGAGCATGACGGGAGGTACCCCGCCGTCGGGTGACAATGCAACTGTGGTTCCCGCAACAAGCGTACCGACCGGATACTTTCTCACGGAAACACGCGACTTTGCGTTAGGTGGCCCGGTGTGGGTAGGGGCGGGGTCGGATTCAAACAGCCTATATTACTCAGGTACACCAACGATCTGTTCGACCCTACGATGGTCAGATGACTTGGGCGCCACGTGGTACGCCTCCACTAACAGCAGTGATTTCAAATACACGGCTATTGCGGTCGCATATGGCGGCGGGCGCTGGGTGGCACTGGGTCAGGACAACTCAACCGATTTATCTTCGAAAGTGTGTCAATTGAAGACGTCAAGTGATGGAAAAACATGGTCTTCGACAATTACCTTCGGTATACCTCTGTCTATCACATCAACGATTGCCTTCGTCAACTCACAATGGATTTTGAATGTGGATGGGTCCGCCGTCTACATCAACAACGCAGGACTCACGATAAGTTGGTCCCTCATAACGTCTCCAGTGGGCGGTGTTTCTCGATTCAGCACTGTATTCGATGTCGTGAACCCATTTGGAGGTGATTCTATCTTGACGACATCCGCACGAGACACTGCGATTCAACTCACTGCACCACTGTCGCTGAACTATGCTGTCATGCAGTACCGTTACATTGCACCCATTGTCTTGACACTCAACCAGTCGCCTGGGTACCTTTTCGTTGCCGATGGGTCTGTGCCCCGTGGATTGACCTTTGACACTCTGACGGGAACCTTCTCGGGCATGCCCGTTCTTGAAGGGGACACAACTGTCCGTGTCTACGCGACAACGGGCGGTGTCAACTACAATTACTTTGACTTTTCCTTCGAGGTCTACCACCCCTACCCGCAGAAGAGACAGGATACGGCGTCTGCCTACACGGCGTATGTCCGCCAAGAAGCCATCATTGCAGGTGCTCAATTCTCTCGCGATTCCAATGCCCTGCCCAGCAAAAACACAACCGTGGGTGCAGCCATGGGCCCTGCGCCTCCAGGGATTACGACCGCCCCAGAAATCTGCTGTATCCCGCCGCCACCGGCAATGGAAAATTGATTTTTTGTAGACTCGGCGAGTCTTCTTGCTTAGACCTCGTCCTCGGGCATCTCCATACCGTCAAACTCCGCGAGGCCCAGCATACCCACGAACTCGTCGACGCCCTCGGCGGTGGTTAGGTACACGCGCTTGGAGGTCTCGCCAACCCAGTACTCCTTGCCCTTGTAGAGAACCTGCACGCAGTTCTCATCAACCTCAACTTCCGCGGGCTTGGGAGGCGGTGCGGATACCTTCATGGGTGCCGCCGCGGGCGCGGCAGCCGCATTGGACGGCGAGGGACGCAGGAACTCCCGCATGTGCTCATGCGGCGGCCGGGCGGCGTACTCCTTGGCGGGCATTCGGTTGACGGCTGCCAGGAAGGCTTCCGCGACATCCGCGAGGGTATTGTCCGGCGCCTTGCCGTTGAACTCCTCATAAATCTGCTTGAACTTCTTCTGCTGCGTTGGGTTGAGGCCCACCAGGTTCTGGATGGGAACCTTGGCGGCGGGCTTGGGTGCCGGCGCGGGCTTGGGTGCCGGCGGGGCCGGGGGAGGGAGAGACGCGATCGTGGGCATGACCACGCTTGGAACCGGAAACAGGGCGGCGAGGAGGCGGCGGCTCACCTCATCGCCGGAAATCTTGAATGCAGGTGCAGAACGGCGGACGGCGAGGTCGATGCTGTGGGAGAGTGCGGAGTTCATTTTGTCCGTGTGTCAGGGGGCAAGGTCAGTCTAGCCTGGTCCCCACGAATCCGTTTTTAACGCCCCCTAGACAATGGACGTTGTTGACCCAGTGCTTCTCGTAACAAGCCTTTCCTTTATCTTCCCTGCATGGGCAGCCTATCATCGTAAGAAGTGGCCAGGGTTTATCGTCGCGGCGGGCGTCGGCATCTGCTCGTTCATCTACCACATTGCGCACAATCCTTTGGTGTATTCGCTTGACGTCGCCTTCGTACTCGGGTACCATTTTGTCGGTCTGGCCTACGCCTACTTTCTTGGTCCCAATGCGTTCATGCTCATCGGTCTTCAATTGGTGTTGGGGTACTACATCTATTCGTTGCCTGGGTCAACAGAAGAGACGCGCGACCCTCGCGACATTACCATCCACGCATTCTATCATCTTCTGAGTTCGTTGGAAGGATACCTTATCATGACGGAGGCGATTCGTGGATAACCAAAAACGGAAACCGCAACCCCAACACACAAGAGAGTGTTACCCAAGTACAAAATGCCCCGCAACACAACTGGAGGCTCCGGCCACCGCTCTCAGCGCAACTCCGAGTCCAACAAGACCAAGGCCAACAACCACCTCAACGACTCGCTGCTCGACGACCTGCTGAATGACGAAAAGACGGATGGAGTCCACGTTGCCCGCGTAATGCGGCGCCTGGGCTCGGGAATGATGGAATGCTTCTTCGTGGTGGAGGAAGAGGTAGGAGGCAAGGCGCGCATGGTGGACAAGTTGGTCCATGCACCCCTGCGTGGCGGCCTGCGTGGCCGCGGCAAGAAGGACGTGTGGATTGACGTTGGAAGCGTCATTCTGCTCGCCAACACTGGGCTGGGTGGCACGCCGTGGAAGATCATGTCGGTCTTCAACGACAGACAGATTGCCCGCTATCAGGAACTCAGACCCGAGGCAGACAAGCGCCTCTTTGTTCGTGCGTCCACGGATACACCCACGGAGGACGGTGGTATTGAGTTCGTCGCCGAGGACGATGAAGTGGATGTAGATGATATCTAAGCGTGGAACAACGGGAACCCATGATAGGCAACGTGGTTGCCACACTCCTTTTAACATTTGTACTGTGGATTGGTTACCAGTCCACGCTCCCCGAGCACTCAAAGCCAGGTCCCTCGCTGCCCTTACCCGTCTCCATGGGCAAGGAGCGGTTCACGGGCCGAACTCGCGATGCGTCCTCGTATACGCAGACCTTGCGTCGCAAGGCCGTAGTCAGCGGGTATTACGGGGACCCAACGCGCGTTTTGCGTGAGTCAAACCACACGTCGGGGTTCACGAACGGAGTTTTGGAACTGTACTCCATTTCAGGTCTCTGCGAGGCGGCATGCAAGGTGGCAGCGGCGGCAATCGATTGCGATATCTACGATGGTGGAAACGTGGGATCCGAGTATCCAGATATCCTGGACGGCGGGACATCTGCAGACGAGTACGATGGTGGAACTGCTTTTGTCACGAACCCCAACATCCTGGATGGATCGGGGACGTTCGTCATGGATGGCGGCAGCGCGTACTTCACGATTCTCAACTATATTTTGCTGAGTGGCGGAAGTGCCCAGACAAATGTGTGTGATCTCTAAATAAGGATGCCGGTGAACCCCGTCAAGTTCGAACTCCGGCGAGATACATATCTCAACTGGCTTGCAGTGGGGAATGTGCTCGTGTTGTCTCCTGGAGAACCTGCAGTTGTTCTCCCCTCTCCTGGTCAGCCCTATGCAAACCAACTCAAGATCGGCGACGGCGTCAATGTATGGAACGACCTTCCGTGGGTCGGCGTCAATGGCGGCACGGGAGGAAGTGGCGGAGCGGGCGTTACGGGTCCCACGGGGCCTCCGGGGCAGGCGAACCCCGTCTCTGTGTTGACCTATACGACACAGGACACACCTGCTCTGGCTGCGAATATAGATCTGTTGGTTCCCTACCTTACCCTCGACCCGGCAAACTCAACGAGTATCCCCAACCTTGCTCTTTCAACTACGGCCAACGTCTTTGTTAACAACGGATCTACACCCCTCTCCCTCTTGTTCACATGGTATGTCTACCTGACCGGCTATGCGGGCACCCCTGTCTTCACGACCTATGCAGGATTCTCTATAGGCGGAGTTGCGACGAATATCCAGGGTGAGACCACGACCTCGGGGGGCGCCTACATTGCATCGTCGACCACCTTTCTTCTTCCCCCAGGTCAGTCGGTTGGCGTGTACATTGCAAGTTCTGCGATTGCGACATTGGCCTTTTCAACTGTGACCATCTCGTTGCTCACCGGATACATCGGTCCTACAGGTGTTGCGGGTGTTGTCGGTCCAACGGGAGCCCAGGGAATCAGCGGCGCTCGTGGACCGATTGGATTCGCTGGTCCCACGGGGTTGTCAGGTCCAACGGGATCCATTGGATTGACTGGCCCGGCAGGAGTTGCTGGATTTGCTGGAACTACAGGATACACTGGCGAAACAGGATTTACAGGATACACGGGTCCAACGGGACTTACGGGTCCAACGGGACTTACGGGTCCCACGGGATTGACGGGACCCACTGGTCTCACGGGTCCCACGGGATTGACGGGACCCACTGGTCTCACGGGTCCCACTGGTCTCACGGGTTCCACTGGTCTCACGGGTTCCACGGGTCTCACGGGCGCCACGGGTCTCACGGGACCCACTGGTTTCACGGGTCCTACGGGATTGACGGGAGCCACGGGTCTCACGGGTTGGACTGGGTTGACGGGTGCCACGGGTCTCACGGGTGCCACGGGTCTCACGGGTTGGACTGGATTGACGGGAGCCACGGGTCTCACGGGTGCCACGGGTCTCACGGGTGCCACAGGTCTCACGGGCTGGACTGGATTGACGGGTCCCACGGGACTGACGGGAGCCACGGGTCGCACGGGTTGGACTGGATTGACTGGCTCCACGGGTCTCACGGGTGCCACGGGTCTCACGGGTCCCACGGGATTGACGGGACCCACTGGTCTCACGGGTCCAACTGGTTTGACGGGTTCCACGGGTCTCACAGGATCCACGGGTCTCACAGGATCCACGGGTCTCACGGGTTGGACTGGGTTGACGGGCGCCACAGGATTGACGGGAGCCACAGGGTTCACGGGTTCCACTGGCTTGACTGGGCCCACAGGACTCACAGGATCCACGGGTCTCACAGGATCCACGGGTCTCACAGGATCCACGGGTCTCACAGGATCCACGGGACTCACGGGTCCAACTGGCTTGACTGGGCCCACAGGACTCACGGGTCCAACTGGATTGACGGGCGCCACGGGACTCACGGGTCCAACTGGATTGACGGGCGCCACAGGTCCTATTGCCACGGGTCCCACGGGTCTTACGGGACCTACGGGCGCCATCGCCACTGGACCCACTGGATTGACGGGCGCAACGGGTCCTATTAGCACTGGACCCACTGGCTTGACGGGAGCCACTGGCTTGACGGGTTCCACAGGACTCACGGGAGCCACGGGTCTCACGGGCCCCACAGGACTCACGGGTCCAACTGGATTGACGGGCGCCACGGGTCTCACAGGTCCCACTGGTCTGACGGGCTCCACTGGTCCCATCGCGACGGGTCCCACTGGTCTCACGGGATCCACAGGCTTGACCGGATCCACAGGATTCACGGGACCCACAGGATTGACGGGTGCCACAGGACTCACAGGAGCCACGGGGGGCACAGGAGCCACGGGATTCACAGGAGCCACGGGATTCACAGGAGCCACGGGAGCCACGGGAGCCACGGGAGCCACGGGAGCCACGGGATTCGCAGGGTTCACAGGAGCCACGGGATTCACAGGAGCCACGGGATTCGCAGGGTTCACAGGAGCCACGGGGTCCACGGGATTCACAGGAGCCACGGGGTCCACAGGCGCCATTGCCACAGGTGCCACGGGAGCCACGGGGTTCACGGGAGCCACAGGCCGCACGGGAGCCACGGGGTTCACGGGAGCCACGGGAGCCCAGGGGTTCACGGGTCCACAGGGCTACTCTGGAGTACAGGGACCGCAGGGTATCCAGGGAACGGCAGGTGTCACGGGACCGCAGGGTGTGACTGGGTACCAAGGATTGACGGGTGTGACTGGTCTCACGGGTGCCACAGGCGCAATCGCCACAGGACCTACGGGACTTACGGGGTCCACAGGATTCACGGGTCCCACAGGATTGACGGGTCCCACAGGTGCCATTGCAACAGGACCTACGGGCTTGACAGGTGCCACAGGTCTCACGGGTTGGACGGGACCTACTGGACGGACTGGACCTACTGGACCAATTGGACCAACTGGATCAACCTTCGTATATAGCGCCAACTGGAACCAAAACTCAGTTTCGAAGATTACGATACCCCAGCTCCAAACTCTCCCGTATACGCTCGTCAGCACAACACTCACGACAAGTGGCTTCCCAATCCACGTCACTGCGTATGGTGATTTCAACCCGTTGGCTGCGGGAGCTGGAAACAACTGGGTGCGGCTTCAGCTGTACCGCGGGTCTACGCCTCTTGGTCAAGTTCAGATGGGTGAAGACACGGCTGGAAACGTGAATGTGCCCTATTCACTTGCAGTCATTGACAATCCTGTCGCGGGAACCTATACGTATTCGTTGGTCATACCTGCTGGCGGACTTGCATTGGCGGGTAGTGGTGGAACTGTTGAGTTCGGTGAGGTGGGTGGTCCGACTATTTCAGTGTTTGAGATTTCAGGTGCTCAGGGCGGCACAGGTGTGACTGGATGGAGTGGAGCAACGGGTGCAATTGCCACGGGTCCCACGGGCCTGACAGGTCCCACAGGTCTCACGGGTTGGACGGGTTCCACAGGTGCCATTGCCACGGGTTCTACAGGTCTTACAGGCCCCACAGGATTCACGGGCCCCACGGGCCCCACGGGCGCTATTGCTACAGGACCTACGGGACTTACGGGGTCCACCGGATTCACGGGGTCCACGGGGTCCACGGGAGCCACGGGGTCCACAGGAGCCACGGGATTCACGGGAGCCACGGGGTCCACAGGAGCCACGGGATTCGCAGGGTTCACAGGAGCCACGGGAGCCACAGGCCGCACGGGAGCCACGGGGTTCACGGGAGCCACGGGAGCCCAGGGGTTCACGGGTCCACAGGGCTACTCTGGACTGCAGGGACCGCAGGGTATCCAGGGAACGGCAGGAGTCACGGGACCGCAGGGTGTGACTGGATACCAAGGAGTGACGGGCGCCACGGGGTCCACGGGGTCCACAGGAGCCACGGGATTCGCAGGGTTCACAGGAGCCACGGGGTTTACAGGAGCCACGGGGTTTACAGGAGCCACGGGATTCGCAGGGTTCACAGGAGCCACGGGCTTGACGGGATTCACGGGGTCCACGGGGTCCACGGGCTTCACGGGAGCCACGGGATTCGCAGGGTTCACAGGAGCCACGGGGTTCACAGGAGCCACGGGATTCGCAGGGTTCACAGGAGCCACGGGGTTCACAGGAGCCACGGGGTCCACAGGAGCCACGGGGTCCACAGGAGCCACGGGAGCCACGGGATTCGCAGGGTTCACAGGAGCCACGGGGTCCACCGGATTCACGGGAGCCACGGGGCCTCAGGGAGCGCCAGGTTTCTCTACGGGACTTGTCTATTACTTCAACAAGTCGGTTGCGTCCTCCATTTCAGGATATTTTCAAGTCAGTCGCGATGCAGTGATTGGCGCAGGGACGACCCTTGCAGGTGGTGATGGCTTGATCGGGTCGTTTGCGACGGATGCGGGAGACCCGAATGTCACGAGCATTCCATCGGGGAACTGGAACTTTGAGAACTTTGTCTCTGTGAGTGCGAACGGAGGTAGTCCAACCTTGTATGTTGAAATCTACAAGAGAAACCTTGCTGGAACAGAGACCTTGATTGCGTCGAACTCTGCCGCTCCTCATCCCATTACGGACGGAACTATCACAGAGTTGTATTTGTATAGTGTCGGTGTCCCTACGACAGTACTCTTGGCGACGGACAGGTTGGTCTTCAAGTATTATGCAGCAGGTCTCGGTGGAAAAACGATGACCCTCCATTTTGAGGATAGTGAGATCGCCCAAGCAACGACAAGTCTGTCCCCTGCTCTTGCCGGACCTACGGGAGCCACAGGATTCACAGGCGCCACAGGGTTCACAGGTGCCACAGGATTCACAGGCGCCACAGGCCGCACGGGAGCCACGGGGTTCACGGGAGCCACGGGCGCCCAGGGGTTCACAGGTCCACAGGGCTACTCTGGAGTACAGGGACCGCAGGGTATCCAGGGAACGGCAGGAGTCACGGGACCACAGGGTGTGACTGGTTACCAAGGATTGACGGGTGCCACGGGGTCCACCGGAGCCACAGGGTTCACAGGAGCCACAGGGTTCACAGGAGCCACAGGGTTCACAGGAGCCACAGGGTTCACCGGAGCCACGGGATCCACCGGCGCCACTGGATTGACGGGCACCACGGGGTCCACGGGTGGCACAGGATGGACAGGAGCCACGGGCCCGCGTGGATTTGCGACTGTCTTCGGTGCCACGGCAACAGTAGGAGCTGTCCTAACGGTGACGGGTGCTACGGGCGCATTTGCGAACTCGAACTTGACCTTCACGGGTGGGGTCTTGTCTGTAGGTGGAGCCATTGGAGGCATCACGCCTACGGGTTCCGTCAACGTACAGGGTGGATACTATGCGAACGGCTATCCGGCACCTTACCAGACTGCACAATCCTTCATGGTTGCGGTTGGGAACGGCGGCAGTGCGGCGAGTAACCTATTGTGGAGTACGGATGGTAAGGCGTGGAATACATCAACAGGTGGATTTAGTGGAGGTGGATATGGTGTCGCATGGAACGGTAGTCTATGGGTTGCGGCTGGAAGCGGCAGCAGTGCGGCGAGTAACATGCTGTGGAGTACGGATGGTAAGGCGTGGAATACGTCCACTAGTGGTGGATTTTCCGGCGCTGGATCTGTCGTCGCATGGAACGGTAGTCTATGGGTTGCGGCTGGAAGCGGCGGCAGTGCGGCGAGTAACCTATTGTGGAGTACGGATGGTAAGGCGTGGAATACATCCACTAGTGGTGGATTTTCCAGCGCTGGATATGGCGTCGCATGGAACGGTAGTCTATGGGTTGCGGCTGGAGTCGGCAGCAGTGCGGCGAGTAACCTATTGTGGAGTACGGATGGTAAGGCGTGGAATACATCAACAGGTGGATTTAGTGGAGGTGGATATGGTGTCGCATGGAACGGTAGTTTATGGGCTGCAACCGGAGTATTTGGACAAGTATGGAGTACGGATGGTAAGATTTGGAATACTAATTCGGGAGCGTCCTTCGGCGCGGCCGGTGGCGGCAAAACTATTGCGGCGGCGGTCACTCTGCCTTTTGTGGGTCCAGGTTCGATGAACGTACAAGGCGCTGGCCCAACGGGTGGTTGGTTGGTGACAACTGTGCAGGCGTCAACTGGAAATGCACCTCCCGCAGGACTTGCCGCCAACTCCAACTTGATCTTATCTCCATTGGGCGTATTGAATGTCGGCATCCCGACGGGGTCCGTCGTCAGCGCAACTGGTTCCGTCAACGTGCAGGGTGGTTACTATGTGAACGGTGTACTTCAAACGGGTGGCGCAACGATTGCAGGCAGCACAACGGCGAACAACCTGCTGACGGCCACGGGAACCTCTAGCGGTATCTTCGGAAACTCGGGGCTGACATACAGCGGGACGATTCTCGCCGTCACGGGTGGTCTCTCGTTGACCAATGGATTTCGCCCAGCATACACTAACGTTGCCGCAGCGACAACATTGACACTTGGAACCAGTACGTACGGAACGTATTACAATATTACAACCTCCGCCACCGTTGCCGTAAGCATCACGAGCCAATCCAGCGTAGATTCCAACGCCCACTGGGTCTTCCGCAACAATACGGGCACGTATTTGAGCATTGCGGTCAGCTACGGCGTCGGCGTCAACGGATCGGGTCCCGCACTCATGACGATTCCTCCAGCTAACAGCGTAACCTTGCTATACACGGGCGCGACCTCGGGTACAGCTGCCTATGTTTTCTTCTAGTCCACCAACAATGCCTGTGATTCTCGGCACATCGGAAAGCATCTACGGCTTCGACCCACGAAGCCTAGGAGGGTGCGTCCTGTGGCTGGATGGAGCCGATTCCAATACTCTTTTTTCTAATGCAGACGGCTCGGGAGGAAACTCAAGTGTCGGAGGAGCAGTTCGACGTTGGAAAGACAAGAGTGGTCTAGCAAATGACTTTTCGAATCGATCGTCGAACCCAGCCTCGTACTTTCCCACTCGGGGAAGCGGCGGCGGAGTGTTCATTCCAAATGCAGGTACTCCGTTTTACAATGCAACTACCTACGTCTGTATCCAGTCGGTGAACGCTTTCTTCACATTTCCGTATTACACGATCTACACCGTTGTGAATGCAACGGCTCCCGCGTCATACCCCACCCTGCCACTTCTTTTTGTGTCTGTTCGTCGAGACGTAGAACGTAGTCCAAATTTTGGAATGGGTGGTTCTTTTAGTGTTGGAGATCCAGGTGGGGCGGCGGCGTCGTCTAACGTTCGCTCCTCGATGGGAAATAACGTCGGTGCGAGCGCTGGAGAACAAATATCAAACCTTGTAACGACCGTTGCAGGGCTCATATCTGGGAGACTGAGCAACACCACGTCTATTGCCGGCACCCGTGTGTCGTCTGATGGCTCGCTTTTTTACGTTCCATTCACAACGTGTGCACTTGGACCCTATCAAGGCGGATGGTTCAACACTGTTGGGGGAACCGACCAGCGGTGGTTCAACGGAACTATATTCGAAACACTCGTATTCAACTCTGAACTCACTCGGGGTCAATGTGAAGAAATTGAAGGCTATCTGTCATGGAAATGGGGCCGCCAAACAGCTCTTCCTACGACGCATCCATTCCGTAACATCGCCCCCCTTGCGCGAGGATTCACTCCGATCGACATTCCTGGATGTGTGCTGTGGTTGGATGGCGCGGACGCGACTACAACTTCAAATATCAACACAACATGGAGAGACAAGAGTGGAAACGGATCCAACGCAACGCCAACCGCCGCTGTATTCAGTATGGGTACAATAAATTCAATTCCAGCGGTTAGATTTCCTGCTGGCACCAACTATTATACATTCAACACAACGGGAACCTCATACTTACCGGGAATCAGTGTCTTTTTCGTTTCGAGTGTGTCTGCTCAGAGTTCATTTGGTGGTCGCTTCTTATCCTCTTCATCTGGAAATGTCCAGATATATCAAGCAACGTCTACCGGCGGCCAGGCTACTACGCTACCTTCCTTTTTGGCGACCACTGGTGGGGGGGCCCTCATGACATCGTGTACGCTACAGATTTCTGCAAACACACCTTTCGTGTGTTCGATGGTGTTGAATCCGTCGGTATGTACCGAATGGAAAGATGGAACACCAAACGCGCAAACGGCCCCCACCGCACCAAATTCATGGACATCGTGGGTCCTCGGAAACTTCCCAGGATTAAGCGGTTATGAACTGAATGGACTGATGGGAGAGGTACTTATGTATAATCAGCCACTCACATCCGTTCAACGGCAAGCAGTGGAAGGATACCTGGCGCATAAGTGGAGGTTGAATGCAAGCCTTTCGACAAGCAACATATTGAGAAGCTTTCCACCCTCGTCCGTTCAGCAGTTCAAACCGACCGACATCAATGCGTGTTCTCTGTGGCTGGACGCGGCTGACCTCACTGGGCCAACGATATCGACTTGGACCGACAAGAGTGGAAATGGGTCGAATGCAACTGCAAACAATCCAATCACAATCCTTACAAATGCAGTCAATGGAAACAGTGTACTTTCCGTAACCACGGGTTCGGTGGGTACAGAACGGTACTTGAACGGAAGTATAGCAATCACGGGAACAGGTCTCACGGTGATTTCAGCGTTCAAGATGGATAGTGCGTCTGGCGGCGCCGCCCGTATTATCGGACTTGGCGCGCCGGGTGTGAATGACTACAACAGCGTCTTGTATGTCGGCATTCTTCGACAGACGAACAACAATATGGGCGCATACAGAAATGGCACGCATGCAGCACCTACGCTTACCTATGGAGTTCCTGCGATCAGTACAACCTACTTCGACGGAACCACTGCATTCTCGTATATAAACGGCGGGACAGCCAGTTCCTTTGCATCGGCAGGTAACTTTGGAATTACGTCTTACTCTGTGATGGCAAACACAAGCAACCTAGACAATCAGTATTTTTCCGGGTACATGTGCGAAATGATCGTCTACAATTCCACCTTAACCCTTCCACAGCGGCAGCAAGTTGAAGGATACCTGTCCAAAAAGTGGGCCATTGCCTTGGCTACGACACATCCCTATTACGCCATCAATCCAGCACAGATGGTTGGCGGGACTGCAATCATTACACCCAGCAATCTACCTGGTCTTATCGTGTGGAACCGCGGAGATACTCTTGCAGGAGCAAACGGGTCAACCGTTGGCACCTGGACGAATTCTAGTAATGCGAGTGGTCCTACGATAAATTGTACTGGGACGCAGTCGAACGCGGCACTGAACGGCCGCAATGTGGTGAATTTCACCACTGCGCAAACATGGACATCGTCGACCGCTCTTACGCCATCCAGCTACACATTTATCCAAGTTTCAAGACAGACGCCATCAACGTACGGTCGCATGTTTCAGTCATCTGTTGCCGGTACTAATCACATACATGGATACTGGAACAGTCTTAAACAGTCTTGGTATAGTGAAGGGTGGCTAGGAGTAGGCGGCGGCGGGATCCCCTCGGCCCTAAACGAATGGGCTATTATCTCTTCAACGCGCATACAGAACGGAGCTTTCCAAAATCGTTGGAATGGAGCCGTTATCGCCGCAGGAGCAAGTTCGCCGAATGTTAATTTGAGTGGACTTGCAGTGAATACAGGAGGTCAACCGACTGAGAGATCAACATGTCAGATTGCTGAGGTGATCTTGTATAGCAATGTCCTTACAACCCCTCAGATTATTGGAATTGAAGAGTACCTCAGACAGAAATGGGGACTTGGTCTCAACTAAACCTTCGACACATGAATCCTCAGCGTGTTTCCTTGGAAAGAGTATGATATCAGAACGCCCACACACAATGCTTGGACACCGGCAATGATGTCCCCCATCTCCTTGCCTAGGAGATATGTAACGTAGATAGCCACGTCTGGTCGCGACACTCCGTCCGAACAGACGTTCGGAGGGTTCACGCTGATTTGCTGCACAATGTAAGACGTTGGAAACCCAGCAGCTGCCCATGCGAACATCTGGGGGCGCAGGGCTTCGCGGGTCTGAGACGAGACCGCAGACAGGCTTACTCGGTCCGCATCTTCTTGCACTTTGACGGCCTCGTAACTTGATAACAGCTCGTCAATGTCCACAACCATCGGAGCTGGTGCCGTACCCGTCGATGCATTGGGAAACATCGCGAGGATATATGGACTTGGACCTGTAGGGCCCGTAAGACCCACCAGAAGTCGCACACTCTCGTCGGGTTCCGTAGGTCCAGTGCTCATTTGTGTAGAAACCCCGCCTTTTTTAACCAACCACTAACACAAGATGGCGACAGGTCCCCCGTACTTTCTGCCAACGCAGGTGCAGTCGGGACTATCGATAACGGTCGTAGGGGATTCGTTCACACTCACCGATACGGCCGGTAGCACCGGCACAGCGGACCGATGGAGTTCGACACTGCCTAGCACAATCGGTGCGTACATGCAAGCAACTCCCGTATCAACTAACGTTGGTCAGTGTGCATTTGGTATCGGAACAACGGCAGGAAACCCGTCGACTGTTAATGGCATCGACTTTGGGTTTGCCATATTTGGGACCGCCACAGGTAGCGAGATTTATCTACTGAGCAATTACTTTACCGCCATTCTCATTGGTCCCCTCGTAGCCAACGGAATGACTGGCTCAACAACCGGGCCAATGTTGCGCGTTGTCTATGATGGGGCTGCCGTGTATTTTTATCGGTACAGCGAGTTGTTGCTGCGGTACCCCTTCGCGTCCGGCTCTCCGCTCATCTATGCAAACGCTTGCTTCTTCGACGCCCGCGTTTTCCCGAACAATCGTGCCACGATCGGCGACGCCCTGACAAACGTATACTGGGGGTCGGGTGCCATGCCCGCTGGTCCCACTGGACCCACGGGTCTTAGTACCACGGGATGGACGGGTCCGATGGGCACTGCTCTGAACACGGGAGCCACTGGCCCGAGAGGTCTAACTGGATGGACAGGTTCACAGGGTGCCAAGGGAGACACGGGCTCAATTTTGATTCCTGCGTATGCGGTTGAACCGAACACCGGTGGTGGAGCGAGCGTCACAGTACCCACACCGACGTCGAGCGGAATCGCCTTTGCCATCCCCATTGGCGGGTACGGAGGTGGCTTCACATCCCCACTTGGATCGACACCTGCATTTATCCAGTTCACGTGCGCAACCCCAACGCTACCGACGGAGGGTGGATTGGACTATAATGTTCAGCCTGGCTTCGTGTCGGCACGGACAGGAAATGGGTACGGATTGGCTACGACGAGTGGGGGTACGGCAGTGAGTGTCTATGCGAACAACTCGATTGTCGCGACCATCACATTTGCAGTGACTACGAGCACCCTCTTTTACGTGTTGACAGACAGCGTCAATGTGTTTTACTACATCAACGGTACCCTTCGGTATCAGACACCGGTTACGGGGACGATCGGTACGCTTGCCTCATATGGTCTCATGTCGAACACGACGGGCAGTGGTACGCAATCTATGCTTGCTACCTGGGGCACACAGGCGATTGGGCCGACTGGACAGCGTGGTTCCACAGGATCCACGGGTGCAAGTGGAGCCCGAGGTCCGATAGGGGAGGCGCTGAATACGGGTTCAACGGGTTGGACTGGATCAACGGGTCCAACGGGTCCCAGAGGCGACATTGGAAACGTGGGTCCTCAAGGATATAGCGGGTATTCGGGTGCGACTGGGTTTACGGGTGACGTTGGACCCACTGGATCCACTGGACCCACAGGTCGCATGGGTCCCACGGGATTGACAGGTCCGATGGGCACTGCATTGAACACGGGTGCTACAGGACCCACAGGATATACTGGCTGGACGGGACCCTTAGGACCCACAGGACTGACTGGTCCGAAGGGCGATCAAGGTCCAGATGGTGGAAACGGCGCTGACGGTGCAAAGGGAGAGCAAGGAGACACGGGATTCACTGGGCCCACTGGAAAGGTGGGACCAACTGGAATCGATGGTGTTCCAGGTCCAACGGGTCCAGACTACACGGGCCCAACTGGATACACGGGGAGAACAGGGTGGACAGGTGTTACGGGGTGGACAGGCCCTCGGGGTCCACAGGGCATTCCAGGTGAGGCTACGAATACTGGCGCTACAGGACCTCCTGGCACGATTGGCTATATAGGTGCACGCGGCCCGGCAGGACCGCCTGGACCTGCAGGTCCCCGTGGCGCGAATGGAGACGCTACAAACACCGGCTCAACGGGCGCAACGGGCAATGGGTTCTACGGAATTACCCACGTGTTAGAGAACGGCGTGTCACAAACAGTTCGGCTAAATACAGCGGTCCGACTCTTGGTGAATAGTGCGATTTCTACATCAAGTTGGTTCGTCAGTATCCCGGCTGCCATAAACACTGGAGACTTTGCCTACGTCGAGCAGGTCACCAACAACGCAAGCGCATCCGTATTATACACGACATCAGGAGGTGGTACGGCGACCGTGTTTGGAAACGCGCAGATATCGTTTGTCTGGAGCAATGCGTGGTATTACTCGGTATATGCGGCTTCGGCATTTTCAAACATTAACTAAAGACAAGCATGAGCCTCTCGCAGTACGTGCCAGGAGTAGGACTCGTTTCTTGCGCACCCAACATTTTGCCTGGAAAGCCTGGGCCCATAGGTCCAGCGGGACCTCCCGGACCCACGGGTCTGACGGGCGCCCAAGGCCCACAGGGAGTGCCTGGTGGTGCGAGATACATGGGACCTGCTGGATTGACAGGTGCTACAGGATTGACAGGTCCTACGGGGTTGTTGGGCACAGGCGCAACGGGTCCCGCCGGACCCACTGGATTGCTCACGGGTCCTACAGGTCCTACGGGTCCGTCGGGCATGGCTGGATATGCGACAAACACCGGACCCACCGGACCCACTGGACTTGCTGGACCCACGGGTGCGACTGGAGTGACTGGACCATCGGGCATGACTGGAGTGACTGGACCCACTGGACCTACAGGGCGACAGGGTCCTCGTGGAAACATTGGACCCCTTGGACCGACGGGCGCGGCGGGAGGCATGGGACTTGTAGGACCTCCAGGTGCAATTGGACCGCAGGGAGTGCGTGGACCCACTGGAGACGTTATCATACAAAACACGGGACCTACGGGCCCCACGGGCCCCACGGGTTTAACCGGGTCAATGGGTAGAACGGGTGCCACTGGGTCAACGGGTATCACCGGGACAACGGGTGCCACCGGGACAACGGGTGCCACCGGAGCAACGGGGTCTATAGGTCCAACGGGAGTTACAGGTTGGACTGGTTTACTAGGCGCAACGGGATTCACTGGACCTACGGGATTCACTGGGCCCACGGGATTCACTGGACCTACGGGCGCACAAGGATTCACTGGATTCACTGGACCCACGGGGCCTTCGGGATTTACGGGTCCAACCGGTCCAGCAGGGCAAGCGGGACCAACTGCAACCTACCCCTACTACTCACCCACCTCGTGCACGGGACTCTTTGTGGCTACATTGCTCGCACCTACGCTCTCTCCGTCTGGGTATTTTGATACAGGTGTGTCGACGTCTGCCTACTCAAAAATCTGGCCTGGCGGATACGCTGCAGTCGTGACGAATGTTGACAATCAGGTTGGAGTGCAAGCAATCTCCATGACGGCAATAAGTGGGACGTGGTGGACACAGATTACCCTGTCGCAGGACCCAACCACGCCGAGCGCTGGGAGTATTGAGTATACTGTACCCGTTTACTATCTCCCGTAACAACAATGATTATCCTACCGGGCACAACGGGTCCAACTGGACCGACTGGGGGCGTAGGTGTGATTGGTGCTGTTGGGCCACTTGGATTCCCGGGGTATAACACTTCGACGGGATGGACGGGACCCACAGGAGACCAAGGGTCGCTAGGGTGGCCTGGGTGGATTGCATCGGCGTACGCAAACCCCGTTGCAACAGGTTCAACTGGACCGACAGGTGCAGGGTTTGCTGGCCCGATGGGAATTACAGGATCTACCGGATTGAACCCGCCGTATGGTGCCGATGGATGTCCTGGATACAGTGGACCCACTGGACCAAGCCGAACGGGGTGGACAGGGTTCGAGCCACAAGGTCCAATTGGCGCCGAAGGGTTCGTGGGTCCTTTGGGAGAGACGGGAAAGACGGGTGGCACTGGGCCTACATTGTTAGGTCCAGATGGTCCAATGGGAATAACAGGTGCCACGGGCCCAACGGGGCGCATGGGGCCTGCTCCAGATGAAAGCACATTGCTGATTGGGCCCATAGTTGGTCGCACGGGTGCAACGGGTCGCACGGGTGCAACCGGATTCACTGGGTCAGTGGGTGAAACTGGATCGACTGGGCCAAGGGGAGCAACAGGTCACGGTGCTGCAACAGGTGCCACGGGATACGGATCAACGGCGTGGACAGGGCCTACTGGAGCACGGGGATTCACAGGCGCAATGATTACAGGTCCAACGGGCGTGACTGGAATGACCGGAATGGACGGACCCACGGGAGTTACCGGATACATAGGCACTACCGATTCACCTGCTGGACCCACGGGGGTCACGGGTGGAGCGGGCACGTGGCCAGCGATTTCATCGGGGAGTCTAACGCTTGAAGTGGATGCTGCGGTTGACCAAATATATTTCACGACCTCCGTGTCCTCGGGAACGACAACGGTGCCGTCCTCGTCTTCGTTCTGGGTGAATGGTGTTACACTGGTATACGAAAATACATCGGGATACTATATAGAAATCGTAGGAGTGAACACATATACATCGGGCGGCGTGTGGATTGTCACGGTTACGTGTTCAGTTACGACCGACGGCAACACGGGCGTGGTCTCGTTGCGCACCGACCCGTTCTTCCAAGTGGACTACATTACAATGCCTGGGGTCATTGTTGGTTGATTTTTGTACGTCCCTTAACAAATGAGCGCAGACCCGAAGGAGAAGTTGCTGCTTGATGCTGAGTGGGAAGATACGGTGATGGACCTGCAGGATTCCGAAAAGGCGGCTGGCATCTCTACGCAGGACACTGACCTGCTGTGTATCAAGGTGTTTCGGTACCTGAAGACTCACCGTATTCGCGACAAGTTGTTTTGGGAGCGGAAGGGTGACGAGTTCCACGCAATGATTGAGTCGTTGGCCGTACCCCCGTTCGCTGAGGAGCAGGTGGAGCGGGTGTTGCAGGACGACGAATTTTGGTCAGCAACCTTGAAGTTGTTTGGCGTCGTCTTGCCGAAAAACGAATAATCTACACGGAAGGATAACAATACTACAATGGGTGACACAATCGTAGGCGTTCAGTTTGGCATCGCGAACCCCGATGACATTGTCAAGCGCAGCGTCGTGGAGGTCACCACCGACAAAACCTACCTCAGCGGGAATCCCGCGCCGAATGGCGTGTTTGATTCGCGCTTCGGAGTCATTGAGAACGGCAAGGTCTGCCCTACCTGCAAACAGACCAACCAGTATTGCCCTGGACACTTTGGTCACATTACGCTGGCTCGGCCCGTGTATCTCTACCAGTTCTTCGACGTGATTGAAAAGTTGTGCAACTGCATCTGCCTGAACTGCTCCGTGCCTCTCGCTCAGCCCAATCCTGGGTCACCGCCGGGCATGGCGCGGTTTAAGGAGGTTCGCGACATTCTTGCGAAGAAGAAGCCTGCGATGTGCCCCGTGTGCACAACGGCTGTCTTTGCAAAGGTGGCCAAGGTCGTGGGCAAGGCTGCGTCGTTGGAGGGCAAGACGGCTCCACCCAAGGGCGAGGGCGATGCGATTCCGCCGACACCGCTGCAGGTCGAGATGATTCTCCGCGCCTTCCAGCGCATCACGGATGAGGACTGTGAGAAGTTGGGCTTCAACCCTAAGTTTGCTCGTCCCGAGTGGATGATTTGCACGGTCTTGGCGGTCCCTCCGTTGACGGTCCGTCCTTCGGTCGTGATGGACGACAACCAGAAGATGGAGGATGACCTGACGCACAAGTTGATTGACGTGCTGCGTCACAACCAGAGTCTGCGCGACCGCATGGACAAGGGCGAGACGTCCGAGGTCATTGACCGCCACACTGCGTTGTTGCAGTACGACGTGGCCACCTATGTGGACAATGACATCAAGGGCATGGCGCCTGCTGCCCAGCGGTCTGGCCGTCCTCTCCGTACTCTGAAGGCCCGCTTCGGTGCCAAGACGGGCCGTGTCCGTGGTAACCTGATGGGAAAGCGCGTGGACTTCTCGGCTCGCTCCGTCATTACGCCCGACGCCAACATTGAGTTGGATGAACTGGGTGTGCCGCTGGAGATTGCGATTAACCTGACCTTCCCCGAGATTGTGAGCGTGTACAATCGCGACCGTCTGATGGGCTACATTCGCAACGGACCCGACAAGCACCCCGGCGCCAAGACGGTGTTCCTCAAGCAGGACAAGCGCTCCGTGTCTCTGCGCTTCGTGAACGCTGAGACGCTGGATCTCCGTGAGGGCGACGTTGTCCACCGCCACCTCCTGGATGGAGACATTGTGCTCTTCAACCGACAGCCGTCCCTACACAAGGCTTCGATGATGGCGCACCGCGTGGTGGTCCTGCCGTACAGCACCTTTCGTCTCAACGTCTCGGCCACTCGTCCCTACAATGCAGACTTTGACGGTGACGAGATGAACATGCACGTGCCGCAGTCGATTGCGGCGGCCACTGAACTGCGGTACTTGGCCTCGGTGCTGCGGAACATTGTCAGCCCTCGCACCAACAGCCCCATCATTCAGTTGTTTCAGGACACCATGACGGGCATCTACCGCATCACCCTGCCTGGCGTGGAGGTTCCCGAGGTGATTGCAATGAACATTCTGGCCAAGATTCGCAAGCCCTTCACGCGCAAGAATGGACCGTGGACGGGCGCTGAAATCATCTCGGCCGCCTTCCCGCTCATGAACTTCAAGGGGTCTGTGACCATCGAGAACGGTCAACTGGTCAAGGGCATCATGCGCAAGTCGGCGTGCACTGCGCTGATTCACACAGTCTACAATGACTTTGGCCCCGAGCGCGCAGGCCAGTTGATTAACGACATCCAGTCCGTGGTGACGCGCTTCAACCTGTTCACTGGCTTCTCGGTGGGCACGGCGGACCTGATTTCGAACATTGAGACCCAGCGGTTCGTGGATGAAAAGTTGGCTGCTGCACGCAGGGCGGTTGCCGACATTCTCACAGATGTTCACTCGGGAACATTCAAGAACACCAGCGGCACCTCGGACGGCGAGGACTTGGAGGACAAGATTTCCTCGGCCTTGAAGACGGTGGCGGCCGACATCAACATGGAGGTGGTCAAGTCTCTGCCTGCCGACAACCGCATGATTCAGATGGTCAACTCGGGGTCCAAGGGAGGTCCGCAGAACATCACGCAGATGGTGGCGTTGCTGGGCCAGCAGTTGATTGAGGGCCGCCGCGTCCAGTACACGCTGCAGGACCGTACCCTGCCGCACTTTGCGCGCTACGACGACGGAGCCGAGGCCCACGGCTTTGTGCAGAACTCGTTCGTGTCGGGTCTAATGCCTGCCGAGTTCTTCTTCCACGCGCAGGCAGGACGCGAGGGTCTGATTGATACGGCCGTCAAGACCTCCGATACGGGCTACATTCAGCGCAGGTTGATGAAGACCATGGAGGATCAGCATCTGGAGTACGATGGATCGGTGCGCAACGTGCTGGGCTCGGTCATCCAGTACGTCTACGGCGAGGACGGCGTGGATACCCAGTCGGTGGAGGAGCAGGAGATTGGACTGGCCGAGATGACGATGGAGCAGGTGTACAGGGAGTATGCGCTGTCTCCTGCTGACGTCAACCCGTTCCTGAGCGCCGAGGTGGAGACGACGCCTGATTTGGTGGACGACATTCTCAATGACCGCGAGATGTTGGTCAAGTCCGTGTTCCGCTTCCGCAAGAACGACAAGGTCTCCACACCTGTCAACGTGGCTCGTCTGCTGTCCAAGTACTCGAACACGTACTCCACCAAGACCAACCTGGCGCCGACGACGGTGGTGGAGACGCTGGGTGCCTTCTTCAAGGAGTTCCCTGTGAATCGCGTGTTCCACGCCATTCTCCGGTACTTCCTGGCTCCGAAGAAGGTCATTCTCGTCCATCGTCTCACGGAGGAGATGTTCAAGGAGTTGATGGCGGAGATTCGGTTCCGCTACATCAAGGCCCTGTGCCACCCTGGTGAGATGGTGGGTGTTCTGGCCGCGCAGTCCATCGGTGAGCCGACCACCCAGTTGACGCTGAACACCTTCCACTCTGCAGGTACAGTGAAGGCCAACGCCACCTCAGGTGTGCCCCGTATCGAGGAGTTGCTGTCGGCCTCTGCGAATCCCAAGCGCCCTGGTAACACCGCCTACCTGCTGCCGAACACCAGCAAGCGCGAGGCCATTGCCAAGATGAAGGAGATTCAGAAGACGACCCTGCGGGACATTACGCGCTCAGTCAGGATTTACTACGACCCGTACCCGCTGGCGGCGTCCAGCGTCATGGACGAGGATCGCGAGGTGTTGGGCATGTACGAGCAGTTTGCGTCGGGCAAGGCAGACTGTGCGTCTCCGTGGGTCATGCGCCTGGAGTTGGATGACCAGGAGATGGTGAACCGCAACATCATGGACCTGGTGGAAGTGCAGGCCAAGATTCAGAACTCGATTGGACACGTGGACGTCAAGTGCGTGACGTCGGACCGCAATGCGCAGAAGTTGATTCTGCGACTGGAGATGGCAGCGGCGGCCGTGAAGAACCCCACCGCCCTGCGCCAGATGGAGGATGCGATTCTGGGGTCGGTGCTGACGGGCATGGACGGAATTGGTCGTGTGTTCGTGCGCACTCTGAAGAATGAGATGATCTACGAGCCGACGTTGGGTGGGTACCAGACCAAGGACCAGTACGTGCTGGACCTCGAGGGCACGAACCTGTACGACCTCTTCGTGTTCCCGGGCGTGGACATGACCCGCACCTTCTCCAACGACATTCACGAGATTAACGAGGTCTTCGGCATTGAGACGGCGCGGCTGGCGCTGTACGAGGAGTTCAATGAGGTCTTCTCGTCGGAGAAGGTCAATTACCATCACCTGTCCGTGCTGGTGGACAGCATGACCTTCAGTGGTCGCATCGTGCCCGTCAACCGCTTCGGAATGAAGAAGAACGAAACGGGTGTACTGGCCAAGTCTTCGTTCGAGGAGACGTCCAAGGTCATGTTTGAGGCAGCGGTGGGCGCAGAGTATGACACCATGCGGGGTGTGTCTGCGAACATCATGTTCGGACAGAAACCCCCCTGCGGAACGGGCTTTGTGGACATTCTGGTGGACGAGTCCAAACTGCCCGAAGGACCAGAGGGCGCCGAGGGACCCGACACGGGAGACCTGGAGGCCGCCAACAAGGCACTGGAAGACGCGGGCTCAAGCGAGTGCAGGGTGGAGGACCTGAGCATGTGGTAGCATCGCAAAGAAATACGCAAAGACAACGCCGGTAATGGCACCCGCAGTAATCATCACACAGTCACCCATGACTGATTACATCGTGGTACGTGTAATCACTTTTGTTTCGGGTGTTTGAAGTAATAATGCCGGCGAAGAGGAAGGCTGAACCGCCGCCCGCGCCGCCCGCGCCGACCGCTGTGGACCCAGTTGTAAAAAAGAGCCCCGCCGCTGCCGCCGCCGACGATGCCGCCGATACCGCAGTCTTCGATGTGCCGGCCGCGGCGCCCCCTGATACGCACTCGGATGTATTTGGAAACATGGATCGCAAGACGCTGGCTATCATCGCCTTGCTGCGCAAGTTCGGGTTCGGCGATTTCCGCCACGACTTTAACGAACAAACAGCCACACGCGACCTCATCATGGCCGATGACCTGAAGCGATTCATGGAGATTCTCCAGCGTTACTCGGTCGACAGCCGAGTGAATGCCAAGGCTACGTTCTTGAACAACTATAAGGGCAAGACGCTCTACGGACTGCTTCGGGGACAGATTGGGGCGGTGCTCTACCCAAATACGCAAAAGACGGACGACCCTGCTCAAGACCCGCACGAGGAAGAAATCATGAAGGATGTTGGACTCGACTACCCTAAACTTAAGAACGCAATCAGAAAACTACCAGTCAACGATAGGACAATCAAGGAAGGCTTCGAGAACATTCGCCTTGGTGCCACGACAAAGCGAGCCTACACCATTCGTGCACAGACGTACAAGTATATCCTCCCCCCGGGCCGTGCGCCGCCCAACGACCCCCAGCATAAGTTGGATCCCGCACTGAAAGGAGCCAAAGCACCCGAAAACACACGCAACCTCTCGAGTCTCTTCATGGACGTCACGGGGGGAAAAACGAAGTTCGCGCTCATCATTGATGCGACGGGTGGGCTGTCGACGACATCCTTTTCAGACGGAACCCTGTGGCCCCAGCCCATGCCCGGTATCACATGCGACTTCTTGATTATCAACAACCTCGAGAACGATGCAGACTCGGCCGACAAGCTAAAAAAGCTTAGCGGAAAAGGCGAGCGTAAGCCGACCATTGGAATCTTGCGTGACTTGGAGTCAACCGTAGTCTACCCAGTATGGACGGAGGATGAACAGGCTCACGGTGCAAACATCTTTTCAGGTGTCCGCATCATCATGAACCGCACTGGAGATGGGCAGGTCGAAGCAGACATGTTCTTCCCGAACGAAATCGACATGGGCGGCAAGAAAATACCTGCAGGAACGACGTACAATATCGGAGACCTGTCGGAGACTTCAAACGTGAAGAACGCAACTCTGAACGCGGTTGCAGCGCTGATGATGGAGCCGAACCACCCAGGAAAGCCGTTCTTGTTTGCGCTCATCAAACGCATGGGCGACTGGTGTCAGGCACTGTCGCTACTCGACAGATCGCGGCCTTACAAAATTGTTAGTTCAGGTAAGGACGATAGGTTTGTAACGTTGACCGACCTCGTGTCGGAGGGATACGAGATTGGACTCGTGACCAATGACCGCATTCTACTCGCGTACTCGCTCATGCTAGGGCTGAACGTGTTCTTCACATCGGGCAGCGATATCAGTTCGCTCATCTACTTCAAGAACAACTCGGATATCCAAGACGAAACCAAACTCCCCGCCCAATTTCCTCGGCTTGACGGTGAAATCACGCAGGCCATGAAGGTCTTTACAACTCCGGGCGACAAGGACGGCGTCCTCAGGGAAATCGAAGCCGCATACGAGCGAATTGCAAGTGTCTCCATCCAAGAGTACACTGGACGGGCACTGATAGGCGCAACGAATCGGATTGCCGACCTGTTCAGGCAAAAGGGTGGAATGGGTGTACCCGTCGGACAGGACAAGAACACGTGGCACGAAGAGTTCGGGAGCACAGTGGGACAGGCAGCTGCTACGTTGCTCGCCTACAATGCAGTTGTCTCAAACCTCGGGTCGTTGCGCAATGGATATCTGAAGATGAAGGCTGAACTCGAGAAGGTCTGGGATCTTGCATACGGGGAGGGTGGGCGGCCACGCGACCGATTCGCAGCAAAGAACCAGGTCATTTCCATCTGCAGTAACTTTGCGAAGGATGAGGAGTACAATAAGGGCGTCCTCGAGCGCCTCGACGCGTGTTCCTTCGCAGAGAGTGCGGCCAAGGAGACGTTTATCCGCACCATGATTACCAAGATTGCGCGCACGGGCACAGACCCCACGGGTAACGTCAAGAACATGGTATTGGGTATGCGTGACGACTTCCTGCAGCTTGCCAATTCGGGCATGTTTTCAGTACCCGCCATCATCCAGTCAATACCAAGTTATGGCGGGTTTCCAGAGCCATACAAGACGTATGCGCCCATGCCCATTGGCATTGACATGGAAACCAACGTGACACTCAGGGACATCTACAAGTCCTTCATCAATACGATTATCCTGCTGCACGTCAGGCTGCCTCCGGCTCCTCCGGATCCTGCGGCTCCTGCGGCTGCGGACATGGCGGGAGGTGGTGCATCCGAAGTCAAGACAGCCTACGATGCCCTTCGGCAGTTCAAGGTTCGCCTGAGTAACGGGGTCTCTACCACCACGGATGGTGCGCTACTCGATTCGATTACAACGGGAGACTCACCTGGGGCGTCTGCAATCCGAGCCGACATACTCGACTCGGTTCGCGAAGTACTGGAGGTAGACAACCCAATCTTGGATGCCCTCGAGCGAAGGTCCAACAAGCCAGTCGCCGCCGCAGACGACGACGACGTCGACGCAATGGCAGCCGCTCCTGCCGCTCCTGCCGCTCCCGCCGCTCCCGCCGCCGCAGACGACGTCGACGCAATGGCAGCCGCTCCTGCCGCTCCTGCCGCCGCTGAAATGGGGGACGAGGACGACGACGACGCAATGGCAGCTCCTGCCGCTCCTGCCCCTGCGGCCGCACGGCCGCCGACAGTGAGGACCGTCGGGACTAAGGTCGAGGTTACGCGGTATCCCAGCGGTGAAACCTTTGTAAAAGAATTCGATACGCCAGAGAATGCCACGAAGTATGCTTTGACATTGCAAGCGAAAGGGTATATACGCATCGGTGGCCGGCGTCGCACGCCTAGGCGGCGGGGGCTTCCCCAACTTTTGTGAGTGCCTCGCGACATGCTGTTTGTTCCGCCTTCTTGCGGGTGGATCCCACGCCAATCCCATAGACCTTGCCCTCCACAATCACAGCCACCACAATCTCGTTCTTCTTGGGGTCGTTGGATCGCATCTCGTAGGCGGGCGTGCACCGAAACTCTCGCTGGCAGTGCTTCTGGAATAGATCCTTGAAGTTCGTGGCTGAGTTCACAATCTCGTCGACATCCAAGTAGGTCTCCATGACGCTGGTTACAAATGCATAGACGACGGCAAACCGATTGCCGCAGTCTGTCCACAGCGCCCCGAGGAAGGCCTCGAAGATGTCGCCCAGTTTCTTGGCGTTATTGCGTCCGTCAATGGCTACCGAATCTTCATTGTGGCGGGAAATCACGTAGAAGCGGTTCAGGCCCATAGCCTTGGACAGCTCACCCAACCGCTCATTGTTCACCAACTCCTTGCGGGCATCCGTCAAGAACCCCTGCTTCTTCTCAGGGTAGCGTTTCCGCAGGTAGGTGGCGATGCACACACCCAGCACGGAATCCCCCTCGAACTCCAGACACTCGTAACTCTCATCCTGCAGGGGCATCACGCCGTGGGGACACGGGGCCAGTTCGGCAGGTTGTCCATCGGGAGTGGTGTATTCGGATCGACGGACATAGGTCGTATGGACCATTGCCGTCTGAAACACCTTGCGATGCGTCACACGATAATGGGGAAGACCATGACGATGGAGGATACGGTGGATATCGGCTTCGGTGAATACGCGGTTGCCTGGGTTGTAGGGCGAGTACATGAGATGAGTTGTGTCTGAGACACACAATTCGTTTTCCTCTTTTCTCCGACAAGCAGTAATGGGGCAGGCTCAGTCGTTTGCCTACAATCTTGGACCCGGCATTCCCGAAGAGCCACCCAAGACGCAAAGTGTCGTGGACGTAGCCACGTGCGTGTACGACACACCCTTACTCTGTGACATGGCGATTGGTCTGGTCTTCTTCAACCCCGCCAAGTCCAAGCGCATGCTCATGAACTATCTGTACACGGTGGAAAAATTGAAGCGTGCCAAGCTGCCGTACTACACTCTGGAGTTGACCTACGGAGCCGAGCAACCAGAGATTGCAGACGCCTTCCACGTGAGCGCCAAGAATGCCCTGTTCAACAAGGAGCAGTTGTGCCGCATGCTGGAACGCCGCATGCCGTGGCGCTACTCCAAGGTGGTCTTCCTGGATGCCGACCTGGTCTTTACCAGCAAGACCTGGTATATCGACACGTCCAAGCAGTTGGGCACCCATCAAGTCGTCCAGCCCTTCTCGTCTGCAGTGTGGCTGGACATCACGTACACCAAATCCACATTGGAGCGCTCAAGTGTCGTCTACATGAACAGGGCCAAGACCTACGACCACGTCTACCACCCTGGATTTGCATGGGCGTTTAGGCGGTCCTGGTTTCGCAAATACGGATTCTACGAGTACGCCATCACGGGCAGCGGCGACACGCTCAGCACGGCGGCGTGGATGGGCGTGGAGTTTCCCAAGGGGTATCTCAAACCCGCATTCGTGCGGTCCTTCAATGAGTATCGTCGCATGCCGAAGCCCGCCATGACCTGCACGCCAGGCAAGGTGTACCATCTGTGGCACGGGACGCACAAGAACCGCAAGTACGTCGACCGCCACCAGATTGTCGACGGAGTCCCCGACGTCCAACGCATCGTGCGCCCTAACTGGAGTGGAGTGTTCGAAGTCACGGACAAGGTCGTGGCGGCCAAGTTGCTGGAGTACTTCACCCAGCGGGAGGACGACGGAGTTTAAAGATATTTTCTCGGTGATACTCATATATCACGTTAATGGTGAAGCATCTGTGTACGCTGGCTCACCGCGTACTTCAGACTCAGCAGACCTTGTCGTGTGCAGTTACTCGGATACAGCATGGATTTCTACCCCACGAGAATGCAAAAGAAGCCCAACGAAACCTCCAATTGCTCGCTAGTCTCCTCAAGGAGATGGAAGACGCCATCCGAGCCCCGAAGCCAACCTATAGTCAACCCCGAACCATACATCAATGATCCATTGACTTCAGTTCAAACCCAAAGTCGTCCTCCGTCAGCGTCGGTTCGTGACGGCGGATAATCTCCTTCATGACATCCTGGCCACGCTCGCCCAGGATGTCACGCAGGTACGTGTCCAGTGTCTTCTTGGACAGGGTCCAACCCCGCTTCCACTGGTTGGGGCGCTTCACCGCAAAGGTCATCTTGGACTCCTTCAACTCAATCTTGTCGGGTAACACGTTGTTTGCGTAGACGGCTGCGAGGTCGAGTTCCAATGTCCGCTTGTGGTCGCGAACCTCGGCAATCTCGGCGTTCATCTCCGCCAACCGCTTCGTCGTCTGGATGTACTTGCTGAGAACAGGCTTGAGGTTCTCCATGGTTTGCTCCATGCTCTCAAAATCATCTGTCCGTTTTTAACAATGGGGTCGCTGTTTGACGCGAAGGAAATCAAGCGACTGGCTGAGGTCTACAACAAGGCCCATCGCAAAGAAACACCCATCGCCAGTGCGCCCCCCGCAAAGATGTGGACTGAACTCCAACGTCGTCTGCAGTCCAAGTGCGCAGAGGGCACGCCATCTTGCATCGTGTCCTCCTTGATGGCGCCACCGACCGCACCGTCCGACTGGGCTGCCAAGCGGACAGACTGGTTGTCCAGCGACGACATTGACAAGGTTGAGAGGCAGTACGTCAAATTGTTCGACGGCTACTACTTTGTAGGCTGTGTACCCATTGATTTCGACAAGAAGTCAGAGTTGTCGGAGTGCATCGTGAGCACGCTGTGCTCCATGCGCCTCGACAAACTATACAAGAAAGGCAAGACACGCATCGGCATCGTGTTCAATACCGACACGTCAGATGGTCCTGGCGAGCACTGGTTCGCAGCCTTTTGCGATATCCGTCCTGAGTTGGAGTATCCCCGCATGACGCACTTTGATTCCTACGCTCACAAGCCCGAGCCGCAGGTTGTGGAATTGATGACGCGGTGGCAGGGACAATGGGATGCCGTCTCGGGGCAACAGCCAATGCGCCTGACGTACAATAGCGTTCAGCATCAGAAGAAGGATACGGAGTGCGGCATGTACTGCTTGTACTTCCACTGGGCCTGTCTGATGAACCTTCCCATGGACAAGCCGATTCCCGACGACGTGATGAATGCCTTTCGTAACCTTCTGTTCAGAATGCCCGAAAATTAGCATGCCACAACACAATGGAAATGGTATTGGCTGCTGGCGCCCTCGTGGCTGCCGGATATCTGATTGCGCAGGAGGTGAAGACAGAGACTGCTCCCGAAGTTGTTCGCAAGCGGGTGGCGGACTATTACGTGGCGGGCACGACCAATGTATCTGACGCCATGTCGAGCGGCAAGCGACTGCTTGAACTGCACATTGGGTCCGATATGCAGGACCGTCCTGTCCTCCTCCCGTCCGAGGAAAAGTTCGAGCCCGTGTGCGTGACTCTACTGAACCAGGCCTTCTTTGCGCTGCGGCGGGACCCCTTCATTCTGTCGCTGGTCTTTCACACCGATACGACCGTCACACTCAATGCAGTGGCCAAGTCGTTGCGCGAGACGCTCCATCGCCATCTGGTTCCGCCGACACCCG